>Ga0256407_10000203_pt1 | contig 149397 bp, 115 predicted proteins | sample RumenRJG_04DNA_FD_193489 | JGI IMG/M metagenome (GOLD analysis project Ga0256407, IMG submission 193489) | Bovine rumen microbial communities from Lethbridge, Alberta, Canada - RJG_04 | ecosystem: Host-associated > Mammals > Digestive system > Stomach > Rumen | place: Canada: Alberta... | reverse complement strand
TCGTAGTAGGCGTTGTAATTGCCGTTCCAGCCCCAGTTGACATAGTAGCGTCCGTCGGAATCGAAGCCTTCGAGGACGAAGGCGTGGCCGGAGTTTTCCTCGATGTAGGATCGGCCTGTGTAGAGCACAGGACGGCCTTCGCGCAATTCGCCCTGCATAATGGCGATCCACTGATCGTAGGAGTAGGCTTCGCGCATAATGCAGATGGTGCGGCTGTTGAAGCCGAAGTAGTCAACGAAGGCGCGGTCGAGGAATGGGCTGGTGGCGCCACTGCCTTCGGAATCGTAGTCCATATTGACGGCTACGCCACAATGGTAGAGGAGCTTCGAAACCTCGTTCTGCTCGGCACTGGTGCCCTGGTAGTTGCGGTCGAAGGTGAGGGGCATGAGCGAATAGTCGTAGGTCTGCTCTGCGAAGTTGACCGAAAGTTCCTTAGAGTAGTTGGTGCCGCTGGCCCGATACTTCCAGGTGTAGCTATGCTCTCCCTGGCCAACGGTGGGCTGGCGATAGTAGCGGAATATCTGTCCCATGGCGGTGGCTACGCATCCCGTGGGGCAATGCTGGCTGCCGATGGTCGGGGTCTGGAGCGCGTAGGCGCCCGTCTGATTCCAGGCTATTCCACCGAGGAGGGGAGCAACGGCCTCGGTTGTGGCCTTGATCTGCGCTTCGGTCTCGGCAGCCTCGGGATGCTGCTCGAGGTAAGCAGTGCGACGGCCGATGGCTTCGAGCCACCAGCGGAGGCCTTCGGGCAGGGAATCGTCGATGTCGGTGGGCAGCTGGCCTGCACCATAGGCAAGGACGGGACGTGTGAGGGTGGTACCGGAAACGACGACAAAGGCGTCGTTGGCGACGTCGTTGAAGGCGTAGAAGGACTGAGTGGACGCATCGACCTGAGTGCCGTTGCGAGCGGCACGACGCATGGAATGGAATTCGACAGGCTGACCGGCCTTCTGGCCAAGGAACTCACGAGCGATGGACTGAGCTTCGTCGAACGAGCGGTTTTCGGCATGGAGCAATCCTGCCGATAGCGCCAGGATGCCAAGTATGGTTTTTCGGTTCATTGCAAATGGAATTTTTCGATTAAGTGGGGACAAATTTAATGTTTTTATTTGACAAATGCGTACATTGGCATCGAAAAAGTGCTTTTTCAAGCTTTTTTTCCTCTACTTTCTTGAAATTGTCAAGGAAATTGTCTAATTTTGCGCCACTTGTTTGTATAATATGGCTGTCAGCTACCTCCAAATTGATAATCTTACCAAGTCGTTCGGCGACCTGGTGCTTTTCGAGAACCTTTCGCTGGGCATCAGTGAGGGTGACCGCATCGGCCTCATAGCCCGCAACGGCAGCGGCAAGACTACGCTGCTGAACATCATTATGGGCATCGAAGGGAAGGACGAAGGCACCATCGTGTGGCGCAACGACCTGAGGGTGGAATACCTCAGCCAGGACCCGCAATTCCCATCGGACATCACGGTGGGGGAGGTTTGCCGCTGCGTGCGCCGTGGCAACGAATGGGTGGTGGATGAGACGAAGGACCGGCAGGAGGTGCTGACCAACAGTTCGGAGCTGACACGCATCCTGAGCCGCCTGGACATCACTGACCTCGAACAAAAGGTGGGACAGCTGAGTGGTGGGCAGCAGAAACGCCTGGCTCTGGCACACGTACTGATCGACAACCCGCAGCTGCTGATACTCGACGAGCCGACCAACCACCTCGACCTGGAGATGGTGGAGTGGCTGGAGGACTACCTGAACCGCAGTCGGTCGATGACCCTGCTGATGGTGACGCACGACCGCTACTTCCTCGACCGCGTCTGCAACCGCATCGTGGAGCTTGCCGACAAGCAGCTCTATACCTACCGAGGCAACTACAACTACTATCTGGAAAAACGTGCAGAACGCATTTCGGCACAGCAGGCACAGGTGGACCATGCGCAGAACCTGCTACGCAAGGAACTGGACTGGATGCGCCGTCAGCCCCAGGCACGCGGACACAAGAGCCGTTCGCGCATCGAGGCGTTCTACGAGCTGGAACAACGCGCCAAGGCACGCTATGAGGAGCAACGTATGCGATTGCAGACACGCAGCACCTACATCGGTTCGAAGATCTTCGTGGCAAAGCACGTGAGCAAGGCATTCCGCGACCACGAACCTGCCAAGGTGATCCTGAAGGACTACAACTATACCTTCGCGCGTTACGAGAAAATGGGCATCATCGGTGCCAACGGAACGGGCAAATCGACCTACCTGAAGCTCCTCTTGGGCAAACTGCAGCCCGACGAAGGCAGTTTCGAGGTGGGCGAGACGGTACGCTTCGGCTACTACAGCCAGGACGGCATCGCCTACGACGAGCAGAAGAAGGTGATCGATGTGGTGCGCGACATAGCCGAATACGTGCTGATGAGCGACGGTTCGAAGATGTCGGCCTCGGAGTTCCTGAAGCAGTTCCTCTTCACGCCCGACAAGCAATATTCGTACGTCTATAAGCTCAGTGGCGGGGAGAAGCGAAGGCTATACCTTTGCACCATCCTGATGCGTTCGCCCAACTTCCTGATCCTCGATGAGCCGACCAACGACCTTGACATCGTCACTCTGCAGGTGCTGGAGGAGTATCTGCAACACTTCGGTGGCTGCGTGATTGTGGTGAGCCACGACCGCTACTTCATGGACAAGGTGGTGGATCACCTGCTGGTGATGAAGGGCAATGGGGAACTGCAGGACTATCCGGGCAACTACACCGACTATCGCGAATGGAAGACGCTGAAGGAACAGGAGGCTGCCGAGCTTGCCCAAGGAGGTGGAGCGACAAAGTCGAATACGGCACCAGTGTCATCGTCGGTGAAGCCCAAGACGCAGAAGGCGCCCAAGCTCACCTTCCAGGAGAAGCAGGAGTTCCAAAGGCTTGAACAGGAACTGCCGCAGCTTGAGGCCGAGAAGGCGGAGATTGAGCAAATGATGAGCAGCGGGACACTGGGGGCAGAGGAACTGATGGCGAAAGGCAAGCGCATCCAGGAACTGATCGAGATCATTGACGAGAAGGAGCTGAGGTGGTTGGAGCTGTCGGAGAAAGAGACGCAGACCCCCTTGAACTCTTGAACCCTTGAACTTTTGAACACATATTAGATATATATGAAGAAGATTTTCTTAGTCCTTTCCGTTCTGGCACTAATGGTGTCAGCAACATCGTGCAAGACCTCGTCGAAGGTGGCAGACAAGGCTGTGGAGCAGCGTGATGCGAAGCATGAGTTTCGCGGTGCGTGGATACAGACAGCCTGGCAGGACCGCTACCAGAACAAGTCACCCGAAGCATGCCGCAAGTACCTTTCGCAGCTCGTCGAGACCCTTTACCAGACGGGCTTCAATGCCATCATCTTCCAGGTGCGTCCAGAAGGTGATGCGTTCTATCGCAGCAGCTACGAGCCCTGGAGCCGTTTCCTGACGGGCCAGCAGGGCAAGGTACCACAGCCGGAATGGGACCCGATGGAATACCTGATCGGCCTTTGCCACGAGCGTGGTATGGAGTTCCACGCCTGGATCAATCCGTACCGCATGTATATGTCGAAGAACTTCAATCTGGCGAGCAATCACCTCTACAGGCAGCATCCCGAGTATTTCGTCGTCTTTGACGAAAGGCTCTACCTCAATCCCGGACTGCCCGAGAGCCGTGCGTGGATTCGCTCGGTGGTGATTGACATCGTGAAGCGCTACGACGTGGATGCCATCCATATGGACGACTACTTCTATCCCTATCCAGTGGCTGGCAAGGAGTTCAACGACATCGCCACCTTCCAGGCCTATGCTCCGCAGATGGGCTTCAATGCGAACAGTCGTTCCGACCTTGGCAACTTCCGTCGTCGCAGTGTGAACATCCTCATCAAGTCGGTGCACGACGACATCCGCGCCCTCAAGCCGTGGGTACGCTTCGGCATCAGTCCTTTTGGCATCTACCGCAACGAGAAAAGCTGGGAGGGAGGTTCGAAGACCAATGGCACCCAGTGCTACGACGACCTCTATGCCGACGTGCTACTGTGGGCGCAGTCGGGATGGATCGACTACGTGATTCCGCAACTCTACTGGGAGATTGGACATAAGGCAGCCGACTACACCACGCTTTGCGCCTGGTGGGCCAAGAACATCCCTTCGCCCTGCCAGCTCTACATCGGCCAAAGCATCGAGCGCAGCCTCGACGGAGCAGCCAACAGCGCTTCGACGCCCAAACTTACCGTCAGCAGCAAGAACTTCCTAGAGAAGGTCAACCAGGCACGGGGCGAGAAAAACATCAAGGGCAACTGCTTCTGGTATGCCTACCAGGTGGAGGACAACCAGTTCGGCGTGCGCGACTTCCTGAAGCAATCGGTTTATACCACCCATTCGATGCCACCGACCTTCCCCAACCTTGACGACGATGCTCCCGGCAAGGTCAAGGACCTGGATGGTTCGTTGGTACGCAAGGGCGAGAAGGTGGGCCTGCATCTCAAGTGGGCCGAACCGAAGGCCGACAAGAAGGATCAGAATGACCCTATTTTATATTATAATGTCTATCGTTTCGTGAAGGGCGATATGGTGAACACCCGCGATATGGACCATCTCTATATGCAGGTGGCTTCGCCCGAACTGATTGACTACGACATTGCCAATTCGTCGAAATACACCTATGTGGTGACCGCTGTTGACCATTACAACAACGAGGGCAAGGCTGCGAAGAAGACGTTTAAGATTAAATTAAAATAAGGGATTCTAAGGGATTTTATGGGACTTTTAGGGATTTTAGGGACAAATGTTTCTTGGGGCCCATTCTCATGAGACGAAGGTAACGTCCCTAAATATCCCCTAAAATCCCCAAATATCCCTTAATATCGATTGCTCATGAAAATATTATTTGCTGATAGCGGGAGCACAAAGACCCATTGGGCCCTTGTCGAAGAGGCGCCGGGATTGCCCAAGATGATACGCACGGCACAGACGCAGGGGCTTAATCCGCTGTATGTCACGCCTGAACAGATCACTTCGGCGTGCCGACAGGTGCTTGCTGACGTGGGAGAGGGGGCGACGTGCGTCGATGAACTCCGATTCTATGGATCGGGATGCAGCGGCGAAAGGATTGCCGTAGTGGAACGTGCACTGCGTGCGGTATTTACCCCTATGACGAAGGTAATAGTCGATTCGGACCTGATGGGCGCTGCGCTTGCCTTGAAGACCAAGGGCGAGAAGACGCCTGCCGAACCGTTTATCGCTTGCATCATGGGCACAGGATCGATTGCAGCTTTGTTTGACCCAGCGACTCGAGCGTTGCAGCCTATGCCAGCGCTCGGATATGTGCTTGGTGATGAGGGAAGTGGGGCCTGGTTTGGACGACATCTGCTTGGCGATTATCTCAAGCGGCAGATGCCTGAGAAGGCACGTGAGGCATTTGAGGACGATTTTGGTGTGATTACTGCCGAGAGCGCCATCCGCCACGTCTATCAGATGCCTACGCCCAACCGCTACCTGGCGACGTTTGCCGCCTTCGTGGGACGACATCTGGATCTGCCCTATGTGGAACGCCTGGCCTATCGTGGCGTGGAAGCATTCTGGCAACGCAATGTGCTGCCTATCGACCTGCTTGACGAAGGCATAGAGGTGCGTGATGTGCGCCTTGTCGGAAGCCTTGCGTGGAGCCTTCGCCCCGTGATTGAAAAGGTCGCCGAAGTGCATGGTTATGTTGTAAGTCAATTGATTAAGGACCCGATAGAAGGCCTTATATAGTGTGATTTTTGCATCATACGGGTAGCAAAAGGACTTCATAATTAAATATTTTTAGCAAAAACAGGGTAGAAATGTTTTTTATTTGAAAAATAATTCATATCTTTGCAGCCGATTTTCGAGATTCCACTTAGCGTTTTTTGCAAAAAATGGACTCGACGAAAAGGTTATTAATCATCAAAAACAAAAATCAAATTATTAACTATCCATTTAGTTAATGGCATTTACACCTCACAGCGGCGGTCCTAACAGACCCAAACCAAGCGGCGCACGCCCCAAGGGCCCGCGCCCCACCATGCAGAACAACACTACCAACAAGGACGAGCATCGCATCAACGAGCGTATTCGTGGCGTGAAGGAAGTCCGTCTGGTAGGCGACAACGTTACGATGGGCATCTATCCCATAGAGGAGGCCATGCGTATCGCCGAAGAACTGGAACTCGATCTTGTGGAGATCAGTGCCACGGCCGTCCCACCTGTATGCAAGGTGATGGACTATCAGAAGTTCTGCTACCAGCAGAAGAAGAAAGCCAAGGAGGCCAAGGCAAACGCAGCCAAGGTTGTCGTGAAGGAAATCCGTTTCGGTCCACAGACCGACGACCATGACTATGAGTTCAAGCTCCGTCATGCGAAGGAGTTCCTTCAGGAGGGCTCGAAAGTGAAGGCCTACGTCTTCTTCAAGGGCCGTTCGATATTGTTCAAGGAGCAAGGTGAGGTCCTGCTCGCCCGCTTCACGCAGGATCTGCAGGATTACGGCAAGCCCGACAATTATCCACCTACGCTGGAGGGTAAACGCATGATCCTCATCTTCTCGCCCAAGAGCGGCAGTCAGAAGAAGAAGGAACAGGCTCCAAAGCCTGAAAAGAAGCAACCGACCGTTGAGATCAAGGGCGGCAAGCCCGAGGCTCAGCGCGACGTTACTGAAACCAATCCGCTTGCAGCCGCCCTCAAGGAGGCCGGCCTCAAGGGGGAGGAGTAAGAGTGCAAGACCGTCCGACAGGACACGTCATTATATTCAACTTTATTTAACAATCAAACAAAATGCCAAAAGTTAAGACTAACTCCGGTGCCAAGAAGCGTTTCCCGCTCACCGGATCAGGAAAGATCAAGAGAAAGCACGCTTACAAGAGCCACATCTTGACCAAGAAGACCAAGAAGCAGAAGCGTAACCTTACTGGTTTCTCCATTCTGGACAACGCCAATAAGACCAACGTTCGCGAGCTCCTTTGCCTCAAGTAATCAAGGGTTCTTCCGAGTCTTTTCTCAAATCTATTAACCAAACAGCTGTACTAAGTGGGCAAACGAGCCCCGCGGCGTTTAAAAAAACTTTTACACTATGCCACGTTCGGTAAATCACGTAGCGTCACGTGAAAGACGCAAGAAGATTCTCCACCTCACCAGAGGTTACATTGGTGCCCGCAAGAATGTGTGGACCGTTGCTAAGAATACCTGGGAGAAAGGTTTGACTTATGCATTCCGCGATCGTCGCGCCAAGAAGCGCAACTTCCGCGCACTTTGGATTCAGCGTATCAATGCTGCTGCCCGTCTTGAGGGTCTCAGCTACTCGAAGCTCATGGGTCTGCTCCATGCCAATGGCATCGACATCAACCGCAAGGTCCTCGCCGACCTCGGTATGAATCACCCAGAGGCTTTCAAGGCTATCGTTGACAAAGTCAAGTAAGTATCGCCAGATTGAAGGCAATCGCCAAAAATACCGCCTATTCTCTTTGGAGAACGGGCGGTTTTGTTGCATATATACTATAAGTATATCCTTGCTCGAGGGAAAGCGGAGGGAAATCCTTAATTTTAACATTTGCTTTAACAAAAGTGTTAAAATTTTGCATACGTTAGTGAAAAGCTATAGGAATGTCGTGGAAATTACTTATCTTTGCACCGATTATAAGGCAGAGCGAGGGACTTATCTTCATTCGCCCTCCGATGTTGAGTTAATTAAGGTAGAAAGTATGTTATTAGCACACAATAACTATTATTAATACAAACAACTTAAACAACAACAAAATGAAGAAATCATTACTGACCTTAGTAATGGCGCTCTTTGCGAGCGTGATGCTTATGGCACAGGTGACCACATCGGCGTTGTCGGGTATCGTTACTGACGACCTTGGCCCGGTAATTGGTGTGACTGTGCAAGCTATCCATGTTCCTTCAGGTACCCGTTACGGTACGATTACCAACGAGAAGGGTGCATACGCCATCCGCGGTATGCGTGTAGGCGGCCCTTACGAGGTGATCATCTCCTACGTGGGTGCGAAGACGCAGAAGTTCGAGAACGTTACTCTCGAACTTGGTGAGACCTTCAACCTTAACACCAAGCTCTCGGAGGATACCGACCTCCTCGAGGAAGTTGTCGTTGTAGGTACTGGTTCGAAGTTCAACTCGGTGAAGACGGGTGCTACGACCAACATCAATCTGAGCCAGATTGAGAACATGCCTACTGTGAACCGCAGCCTTACCGACTTCACCCGTCTGTCACCTTACGGCGGCAACGGCATGAGCTTTGCCGGTACTGACGGTCGTACAGCCAACTTCACCGTCGATGGTGCCAGCTTCAACAACGACTTCGGTCTGAGCTCGAACCTTCCCGGTGGCGGCAACCCCATCTCAATCGATGCCATCCAGGAGCTCCAGGTAGTCGTTTCGCCTTACGACGTTCGTCAGACTGACTTCGTAGGCGGTGGTATCAATGCCATCACCAAGTCGGGTACGAACACCTTCAAGGGCACGGCCTACGTCTATCACAAGAACGAGAACATGCAGGGCGATGCCGTGCGTGGACAGCAGTTCAGTGGTGCACGCGACAAGAACCGTGAGACAACCTATGGCTTCACCCTGGGCGGTCCCATCATCAAGGACAGGCTGTTCTTCTTTGCCAACTTCGAGCAGATCAAGAAGCCAACCGTAGTAAACCGCTGGCGTGCTTCGACCGATGGCCAGATGGATGCCACCAACTACGTTTCGCGTACTACTGAGGCTGACATGAAGACCGTTTCGGACTTCGTGAAGAGCAAGTATGGTTATGACACTGGTTCGTACACCAATTATCCTGCTGATGAGGAGAACACCAAGTTCCTGATTCGCTTGGACTGGAACATCACCAGCAACCACCACGTTGCCGTTCGTTACAACTATACGAAGAACAACATCTGGAACAACCCGAATGCTTCGTCGATGGACGGTGGTACCCGTATGTCGGGCGCTCGTATGGGCCAGTATTCGATGGCCTTTGCCAACACTCTCTATTCGATGGAGAACCTCGTGCACTCTTGGTCGTTCGATGTGAACAGCCGCTTCACCGACAACCTCAGCAACCAGTTCATTGCCACCTATTCGAAGAAGGACGATATCCGTGGCTCCAACTCTTCGGAGTTCCCACACATCGATATCAAGAAGCCATATAATGGCAATGACCAGATCTACATGGCCCTTGGTTATGAGCTCTTCACCTGGAACAACGGTGTGCATGACAAGGTGTTCAACGTGAAGGATGATGTCACCTACTTCCTGGGTGCTCACAAGCTCACCGCTGGTGTGAAGTACGAGTACAAGATGGCAGACAATGCCTATATGCGTAATGGTACGGGTTACTATCGTTACAACACCTTGGAGGACTTCCTCAATGGTGCTACTCCCGAAGTCGTTGCCCTTACCTACGGTTACGATGGCGAGACCAATCCAGCTGCCCGTGTACAGCAGCACACTGTAGGTTTCTACCTCCAGGATGAATGGAACGTGAACGAGAAGTTCAACCTCACCGCTGGTGTTCGTTTCGACGGCCTCTTCTTCGACGAGAACGACCTGATGACCAATAAGGCCATCTATGACCTTACCTATTACACAAATGATGGTAAGGAGCGCCATGTCGATACCGGCCGCTGGCCCGATATGCACGTGACCATTTCTCCACGTGTCGGCTTTACCTACGACGTATTTGGCGACCGCAGTCTCAAGCTGCGTGGCGGTACAGGTCTCTTCCAGGGTAACCTGCCACTGGTATTCTTCACCAACATGCCTACCAACTCGGGTATGGTACAGTACCAGGCTGCCATCACTGCTTCTGAAGCAGCCAAGCGTGGTTTCTCGATGGATGCCTTCTCTGGTGGTCTCGTGACCGATTCGGAAGGCAAGCCCACCATCAATGCCCTTCGCGACAAGCTCATCAGCCTTGGCTATCCTGCAACCATCAAGCCTGAGGACGGCACCAAGCCATCTTCGATCTGCGGTGTAGATACCAAGTTCAAGCTCCCACAGGTATGGAAGACCTCTTTGGCCGTTGACTACAGTTCCCCGTTGACTTCCCATTGTCGTTGACCGTTGAAGGCATCTACCACAAGGCCATCAACCTCGTATCGATCTCCGACTGGGCTATCCCCAGTGTAGGTGGTTTCGCCCGCTTCAATGGCGTTGACAACCGTCCTATCTATCCTGCCGGCTTCCGCACCAACACCAAGGCATTCATCCTGGAGAACACCAGCCGTGGCTACGGATGGTCGTTCAGCTCCACCCTCAATGCATCGCCTGCTGAATGGATCGACCTGATGGTTGCCTATACCCACACCGCCAACAAGGAAGTGACCGGTATGCCTGGTTCGGCTGCTGAGTCGGCCTTCACCTATGTGCCCACCTACGAGGGACCCAACAACATCCCCGTTCACAACTCGCAGTATGTTACTCCTGACCGTGTTGTTGCCTCTGCCACCATCAACGACAAGAGCGGCAACCACTATAGCTTCATCTACGAGGCATCGCGTGGCGGTTACAACTATTCGTACATGATGCTCAACGATATGAATGGTGACGGCTACAACTACGATGCCATCTATATCCCAACCGACGAGGAGGCTAAGAACGGCCAGATGCGTTTCGTCACCGACGATGACCGCGACCGCTTCATGGCTTACGTTCATGAGGACAGCTACCTCAAGAGCCATCAGGGCCAGTATTCTGAGGCTTACAGCATCTATACTCCCTGGCTCCATCGTGTAGACTTCAGCTACAAGCATGACTTCAAGTTCAAGGTAGCCGGTCAGAAGAACATGATTACCCTCAGCGCCGACATCAAGAACGTGATGAACCTCTTCAACAACAAGTGGGGCGTTGCCAAGTGGCTGAATCCTGAGATTGGCACCGAGGCACGTATCCTCAAGTACGAGGGTGTGGATGCCGACGGTTATGCTACCTTCTCTACACCGGATATCATCAATGGTGAAACGGAGACCTTTACTCCCAACTACAGCCTTGGTCAGTGCTGGTATATGTCAATCGGTATCAAATATACATTTAATTAAGGTTATACATCTATGAAACTCCACAAATATCTTCTGATTGCCCTCGCAGCAATCACTACCGTTGGCACATGCGTAAGTTGCGATGAAGACGACAAGGTTACGCTGCTTGACGAAGTACAGGTTTCATCGTCGTACGTAACTTTTGCAGCAGGCGGCAGCACCAGCACTATTACGCTGAAAGCCACCGACAGCTGGTCGTTCGACCAGAGCACCGTTCCTGCATGGGTTACCATCAATCCAATGTCGGGAGGCGCAGGTGAGACAAACGTATCGTTCACTGCTGGCTCTGCAGCCGACACCCAGTCAGCCACCGTTTTGCTTAATTGCGGCGGCAAGACCCAGCGCATCAACCTCCTGCAGCAGACCGAGAAGCGCGAATTGCCCATCTCGACTTGCGCCGAAGTTATTGCCGGTGCTGATGGTGTCACCTTCCGCGTACGCGGCATCTGTACAGCTATCGCCAATACGAGCTATGGTAACTTCTACATCAACGATGGCACTGGTACCGTATATATCTATGGTACTGTTGATGCCAAGGGTGCCTACAACTGGGCAAGCTTCAACATTGAAGTGGGTGACGAAGTGACCGTCGAGGGTCCAAAGACCACCTACAATGGTACTGTCGAGCTCGTGGATGCATCCTTCATCAGCGTCAACAAGTCGCTCATCAAGTGTGACTCGACCTATGTGGCTGGCGTGAAGAGCAGCGAACTGCCTATCGAAGGCGGCGAGATCAAGGCTTATCTCACCAACAAGGCCAATGGCGTGACAGTGAATATCCCCGAGGAGGCCAAGTCGTGGCTTTCGGTTACCGGTATCGACATCAAGGGCACCAAGAATGTGGTTACACTCCTCGCTGCTCCTAATGCCGGTGGCGACCGCAGCACTACCATTTCGTTTGTGACCAGCGATGGCAAGAAGACCTACACCGCTGAGCAGGCTATCTCGCAGAAGGGCGCTATCCTTGAAGTTCCTGTATCGGAATTCCTTGCAGCTGCCGAAAACGATACTCAGTATCGTATCACCGGTATCATCACCAGCCTTTACGCCAGCGACAAGCAGGGCAAGAGCTTCACGCTGCGTGACTACTCAGGCGAAGTGCTGATCTATCGTGCAGAGGGCTTCATCGAGTCGGGTGCCAAGGTAGGTGACATCGTTACCGTAGTGGGCAAGCGTACTTCCTACAAGGATACTCCACAGATGGGTACTGTTACCTTCGAGGAGCTGAAGTATGCCGTAACTGAGGTTTCGATTGCCGACTTCATCGCCAAGGAGGACAGCAAGGAAGTCTATTACATGATTTCCGGTACTGTTGGCCCATCGGTAGGTGATGGCACGAAGTATGACCTCGAGCAGTATGGTAACTTCAACCTGACCGACGAGACCGGTTCGGTATACATCTATGGTGTTACCGACGGTTGGGGCGGTGCAAAGGGCACCTTCAGCAACCTCGGCATCGTAGAAGGCGACAAGATCACCATCGTTGCCTACAAGACTTCCTATAAGGGTCTTGTTGAGGGCGTAGGCATGTTCTTCTCGAAAGAAGCTACCGAAGCTGGTGAGTAAATCAATGGAGTCTCAGACTCAATAATAGTTGGCCATCCGGGAAATTTCTCGGATGGCTTTCTTTTTTCGTCCAATAATTTGGACATATCGGTAAAATGCCTTATCTTTGCACCAGAAAAACCATTTAACATTGCTTCTATGAAAAAGACAATCTTCCTCGTTCTTTCATTTGTGCTGCTGGTGTGTGGTGCGGTTTTTGGACAAGGCACGACACAATTGCCAAAGGGCGACCGCTATCTGGTGGTAGTCAGTATGGACGGATTCCGCTGGGATTATAACCTGATGTACGAGACACCGTTCCTCGACAGCCTGGCCCGTGCTGGTGTGGATGCACGTATGCGTCCGTCGTATCCGAGCAAGACATTCCCCAACCACTATACCATCGCTACGGGCCTTGTCCCCGATCATCATGGCATCATTGCCAACAACTTCACCGAGCGCAAGACCGGACGTCGTTTCAGCCTGAGCAATCCCGAGACTAAGTTCGACGGGGCTTTCTACGGAGGTGAACCTATCTGGATTACGGCGCAAAAGAACGGCATCAATGCAGGCATCGTCTATTGGCCAGGATCGGAGGTAGAGCTTCAGGGTATCCGTCCCTACGTCTATCACAAATATGACGACAACCTGATGCCTTTTGACAAGCGCATCGACGAAGTGAAACGTCTGCTGACATTACCTGAGGCAGTGCGTCCACACCTCGTGATGGTTTATTTCAGCGAACCTGATGCCACGGGGCATGACAAGGGTCCTTACGCTCCACAGACTCGCAAGGCGGTGAAGACGATGGACAAGATGATGCGTGAACTTTATGGCGTGCTTCAGGCATTGCCGATTTTCGAAAAGATTGACTTCATCGTCACCAGCGACCATGGTATGACACGCACTTCGCCCGAACGTGTGATTCGCTTGTCGGACTACGTGAAGTCAGAGTGGATTAATCATGTCGATTATTCAGTTCCCAGCTGGCTCGATGCTAACAAGGTCGAGGCCAATGGTGTTGTGTTGGATTATACCGATAGCATCATCGATGCACTCAAGGACGTGCCTCATCTGCACGCGTGGCGTCGTTCGGAAGTGCCTGCCTATCTGCAATTCGGCACCAACGAGAACATCGGCGACGTTATCCTCAACACCGACCTGGGTTGGGTAGTCGGTGAGAAATACGACGAGACGACGGGTACGCATGGCTTCGATCCGTTCTTCCCCGATATGCACGTCAACTTCCGTGCCATCGGCCCAGATTTCAAGACAGGTTATGTGAAGGAGGACATTTTCCAGAACATCAACGTCTATTCCCTGATGTGCCATCTGCTTGGGCTTACGCCTGCACCGAATGATGGCTGTCTGGAGGTGGTTAGCGATATGCTCAAATAGGATCCTGTATTTTGATTATTCATAGGCATGAAATAATAAACCTGCTGACTTTATAAATTATGAAACGTGTCGTCTTTTTATTATTTGTAATCCTATTTGCTGCATCATCAAGCATCGAGGCTCAGCATTCGCCAGAGCGAGATTTTCCTCATAGCGATGAGTATCTTAAGGAGCATTATACAAAGCGTGAGGTGGACATCAAGATGCATGATGGAGTAAGGCTCCATACAATCATCTATGAGCCGGTCAACAACACCGAGAAGCATCCTATCTTGATGACACGCACCTGCTACAATGCTGGACCAACGGGCGAAACCTTCAATTGGGGGCTTCGCAGCCTTGGTTGTGCGCCTTATATTGATGCAGAATATATCTTGGTCTATCAGGACGTGAGAGGCAAATGGCATTCGGAGGGAGACTTCGAGGATATCCGTCCGTTCAAGGAGGGAAAGAAGCTCTATAAGAAAGAGAAGAAGAACATCGGTCAGACAGATGAAGCCAGTGATACCTATGACACTGTGGAATGGCTGATCAAGAATACCAACAACAATGGTAATGTCGGTGTTCAGGGACTCTCTTATCCTGGATTCTATGCCACGATGGCTGCTCTGTCGGGGCATCCTGCCCTCAAGGCGGTGTCACCACAGGCTCCGGCAACTGACTGGTATCATGGAGATGACGTACACCATAACGGTGCCTTCATGCAGGGAGAAATGCTGAGTTTCCTGCCATTTTTCGAATATGTCTGCGATAATAAGCGTGTGAGGCAGAATCTGGATCCAGCAACGCTGAAGTTCCCGGAACTCTTCCACAAGGATCTTTACGGCGACTACTTGGACATTGCAACCTATCGCAACATGTGCGAAGCCTTTGGTGACAGTCTGATGTATCTGCGCATCGTACGCGAACATCCCTATTGGGATCAGTATTGGATTGATCATACCGTTACCGAAGGCCATCTGCATGACGTGAAGCCTGCTGTAATGATAGTTGGTGGACTCTTTGACAAGGAGGATTGCTTTGGCGCATTCGCTACCTACAAGGGCATCCAGGAGCAGAGTCCGGAGACGGAGCTGTATCTCGTCGAAGGTCCCTGGCAGCATGGCGGATGGAGCAATGCAGAGGAATTCTGGAATGCCTATTATGTCGGACCGGAAGCTACAGGAGAGTATTATGTCTATAACATCGAGTATCCGTTCTTCCGCTATTATCTTGAAGGCAAGGGTGAGAAACCGGCTCCAGGAGCACGTATTTATGACAGTGGAACCCACACATGGACACAGTATAAGGATGGTTGGCCCTGCAAGGAGGGCGTCAAGGCTACACCGTTCTATCTTACAGCAGAGGGTGGCATTTCGATGTCTATCCCATCAGCTACGTCTGCCAAGGCAACTTATGTGAGTGATCCGAAGCATCCTGTTCCATATCGTAACGTTCCGGAATTCAGTATCTCTCCGGATTATATGATCGATGACCAGCGCTTTGCTTCACAGCGTCCTGATGTACTCACTTTCCAGACCGAGGTTTTGACCGATACGCTGCAGTTGGCAGGCGAAGTGAGTGTGGATCTAGCTGTCGATATCAGCACCACTGATGCGGACTTCATCGTCAAGATTATTGATGTATATCCTGATGATTTCTCCTATGCTGAGATTTTGGGCGATAGCGTTGAGCAGATGTTGCCACGCTATGTGATGGCAGGCTATCAGTTGCTCGTCCGTGGTGAGGTGATGCGCGGCAAGTTCCGTGAGAGTTTTGCCGATCCCAAACCCTTTGAACCAGGCAAGGTGACACGCGTTGCCTATACAATGCCAGATGTGGCCCATAGTTTCCTGCCAGGTCATCGCCTGATGATTCAGGTTCAGTCCAGTTGGTTCCCGCTTGTCGACCGTAATCCACAGACGTTCTGCGACATCTATACATGTGATGAGAGCGTATTTCAGAAGTCCACAATCAATATTCATTGCGAACGTGATGCGGCTTCGTATGTCACTCTGCCTGTCGTAAAATGATGGGATGAAAAAATAAGGGAAGGTTAATTGACCCAAAGTCCGTTTTCCCAAGGCCAAGCCATAACGAAGACGGCGGCCCAATGACAAAGGGTGCCCAAGATGACAAAGATGTGCCAGATGCCGTGATAATAGCGGTGTGTGCGGTCGTTGACAAAAAAGTAGATGCCGAAGGTGTAAATTATGCCTTCGGCTATTATTAATATTAAGGAGAGCGTGGTGAGTGAATTTCGGACGGGTTCGATGAAGAAGAGGATGGACCAGCCGAGAATGAGATAGAGGATGATGGAGAGACGTGGGTACTGCAACCACCAGAAGATCTTGTAGAAGATGCCAAGGATGGCCAGGAACCAGATGATGCCAAAGCTGACCCATCCTTCGACCAGTAAATTGTCTTCAACGAGCTGCATGCAGATGGGCGTATAACTCGATGCTATCAGAATATAGATTGAGATATGGTCGAGTTTGCGCAGGATGAGTTTGCCTTTGGTTCCTGGTTTCCAGAAATGATAGGTGACCGATGCCAGGTACATCAGCAGCATACCAACAGTGAAGAAGGTTACGCCGAAGGCATTCTCCCAGTTCTTGGTATAGCCGAACCATATCAACACCCACGAAATGGCGAGCATCATGAGGAGACCCACCAGATGTGTGCAGGCATTGAATAGTTCGGCAGTTGCTGACGATTTCCCGGCACCGTTCATTATAAGTTCTTCAAAAGGAAGGCCTTGAAGTCGTCGAACTTGTCCGACATCGGTAGCGATTTCTTTGTGCCAGCCATGAACTTCTGCAAGGTGGCAGGAATCTTCACCTCCTGACCGATGATGGCTTCGACGGTGTCCTTGAACTTGGCGGGATGCGCTGTCTCAAGGAAGATTCCCACCTCACCTGGCTTAAGGTCGTCGGCCAATGCCTGATAGCCGCATGCACCATGTGGGTCGCAGACGTAGCCATCTTCGTGTAGCGCCTTGAGCATGGCAGCCTTGATCTGCTCGTCGTTGTAGGTGGCTCCGCTGATTTCGCGAGTGATGACATCGTAGGCCTCTTCGGGTGTGATCTTCACTGCCTTTTGCTGACCACCGCCATAGAGGTTGATGATGCGTGCGAAGTTCGAGGGATCGCCTACATCCATCGCATTGGCGAGTGTGGCTTGTGTGGCACGCGGGTTGTAATGACCCGTCTGAAGATACTGGAAGAAGATGTCGTTGGCGTTGTTCGATGCGATAAAGCGCTTAACGGGCAACCCCATCTTTGCACCGAAGATACCGGCGCAGATGTTGCCGAAGTTGCCCGAAGGAACGCAGATGACCATATTCCTGGCCGCTTCGGGATTGAGTTTCTTGAGTTGGGCGTAGGCATGGAAATAATAGAATGCCTGCGGCAGGAAACGTGCCTCGTTGATGGAGTTGGCCGAGGTCAGGAAGAACTTATCGTTGAGTTCCTGGTCCATGAATGCTTCCTTGACGAGACGCTGACAGTCGTCGAACACACCTTCCACCTCGAGAGCCGTTATGTTCTGACCGAGAGTTGTGAACTGTTTCTCCTGGATGAGGCTTACCTTGTCCTTTGGATAGAGAACGGTTACATCGATGCCGGGTACACCCAGGAATCCGTTGGCTACAGCAGAGCCTGTATCGCCCGAAGTGGCTACAAGCACGTGTACGTTGCCCTTGTTCGAAGGATGACGTTTCACAAAATAGGAGAGGAGGCGTGCCATGAATCGAGCACCTACATCCTTGAAGGCACAGGTCGGACCATGATAAAGTTCCAAGCTATAGATGCTGTCATTCACTTTGACAAGCGGAATCTCAAACTGCAACGTATCGTAAACGATGGCCTTGAGGTCGTCGGCAGGGATGTCTTCGCCAAAGAAGGCTTGTGCCACCTGGAATGCTATCTCCTGCAAAGAGAGGTCCTCGATGTGGTCGAAGAACGATGGTGGCAGGGGAGAGATGCGCTCGGGCATATAGAGGCCCTTGTCGGGAGCCAGACCTTTCATGACAGCCTCGCTGAGGGTTGTCTCGGGGGCTTGACGGTTAGTGCTGTAGTATTTCATATTGTTATTTGACTATACGCTTTGAGGATGGGACGGGAAGTGTCTCGCCCAGGAAGAAACGGATGAATTCGTCATCCTTCATGAGGCCGAGGGCGCCTTTAACGGCTGCGTCCTCGTCGTAGGACATCACATCATCGGCGAAGATGCCCACAGGGTCTCCGGGATGGCTTGGTTTTGACTGCCAGATGACGAAAGGAACGGGAGACGTAGTGTGAGTCCTGTATTTGATGGGAGTGGGATGATCGGGGAGCACGGCAATGCGAACGGGTTCGTCCCACTTTTCTACCTCCTTTAGGATACGGGCAACGACGCGGCTGTCGATATCTTCCACACAGGTCTTCTTTAGGACTGCATCACCATCGTGACCAGCTTCGTCAGTAGCTTCGATGTGGAGGAAGACAAAGTCCTTCTGCTTGAGCTGCTCAATGGCAGCATCGGCCTTGCCTTCGTAGTTGGTGTCCCACAGTCCTGTCGTGCCGGGTACGGTTACCTTGTCGAGGCCGCAATAGACACCGATGCCGAAGATGAGATCGACGGCAGAAATGACGGCTCCCGTACGGATACGTTCGGGGAAAAGGCTCATAAGCGTCTGCATCTGCGGGCGATATCCAAGGCTCCATGGCCAGATACTGTTGGCTGGATCCTTGCCTTCGGCGATGCGTTTCTGGTTGATGGGATGATTGGCCAAAATGCCCTGGCTCCATAGGATGAGTTTCCGGAGCAGGTCGGCAGTCTCTTTTGGCGAGAGCTTGGTGATGGGCTCGGAGATGCGGAAGACGTCGTATTCGTTCTTAGGCAGTTCTGGCTTCCAAGGTTTGCCGATACGGTCGTGCGGAGGTGTGCAGCTCACGTGCTTATTGCCTCCCTTGATCTTCAAGAGATGACGATAGGATACACCTGTGAAGAAACGGATGTCACTGGGTTCAACCACGCGTCCACTGTCGAGCGTGAACGATGGGAGCTGCTCGTTGAGCGTCTTGATCAGTTCGTCAGCTTCCTGGGTAGAGATATTGCCTGCCGAGTGGTTTTTGATGATGTCGCCATCGAGACAGATGACATTGCAGCGCATAGCCACCTCATCCCTTTCGATGGGCACCTGCATAGAGGCTGCTTCGAGTGAACCGCGACCTTCGAAGACTTTCGAGATGTCGTAGCCCAGGAGCCCCAGGTGAGCAATTTCCGAACCAGGGTGATAACCCTCGGGGACGGTGATGAGCCGACCATTGACCCCTTCGCGAGCCAATCGATCGATATAGGGTTTGCGAGCCGCCTGCAGTGGCGTCTTGTCACCAAGCAGTTCGACGGGCTCGTCAGCAGCTCCGTCAGCTAAAATAATGAGATACTTCATAACAATATACCTTAAATAATGTTTTGAGAAATTAGATCGGATAATCTCGGAATGCTCGGAGTATTCTGAGTACTCGGTGTGTTCGGAGTACTCAGAGTATTCAGAGTATTCGGGTTAATCCGATTTATCGGATATTGGCAATGCTGATGATGTCGGCAAAGACACCTGCGGCAGTGACAGCTGCGCCAGCGCCATAGCCCTTGATCTCCATCGGCTGCTCGTGATAGCGGGCAGTGGTGAGGAGGATGACATTGTTGGAGCCTTCGAGCCGATAGAAGGGGCTGTTTGTGCCCACCTTGCGAAGGGCTACCGAGCACTTGCCACGGTCGAGGGTTGCCACGAAACGGAACACCTGGCCATGGCTGGCAGCTTCCTTGCGCATCTCCTCGAAATAGTCGTCCAACTCAGGAATGCGCTGCCAGAATTCTTCGAGCGAACCCTTGAAATAGTCGTCGGGGATGAAGAGATGCTTCTCGACATCTTCCTGCGATACGCGGTAGCCCGACTCGCGGGCAAGGATAGTGATCTTGCGGATGACGTCGCTCGCATTAAGGTCCTGACGAGGATCGGGCTCGGCAAAACCTGCCTCACGTGCCATCTTGATGGCTTGCGACATGGGCACTTCTTCGCTCAGCACGTTGAAGATGTAGTTGAGCGTACCACTTACCACGGCTTCGATACGAAGCACTTCGTCGCCTGAGTTGATCAGGTTGTTGATGGTATTGATGATGGGAAGACCGGCACCCACGTTGGTCTCGAAGAGGTATTTGACGCCACGTACACGGGCGGTACGCTTGAGCTGTGCGTAGTTGTTGTAATCGCCCGAGGCGGCAACCTTGTTGGCACAAACGACGCTGACGTTGTGGGCAAGCAGATCCTGATAAAGGCCAGAGATGGCTGGTGATGCCGTGCAATCGACAAAGACGGCGTTGAAGATGTTCATGCCCAGGATGGCTTCGCGAAGAATGGCTGGTGAACTCTTGTTAGTCGAAGCCTTGAGCTCTGCTTCCCAGTTGTCGAGATCGATGCCCTCGCGATTGAAGATACATTGACGCGAGTTGGCCAGACCTACGATGCGGAGCTGCAAGTTCTTGTGCTGCTGCAAGTAGGCCTGCTGGTTGCGAATCTGATAGATCAGATTGCGACCTACGACACCTACGCCCGTGAGGAAGATGTTGAGGATTGAAACCTCAGAGAGGAAGAAGGAGTCGTGAATAACATTGAGCGCCTTACGCAACGAGCTCTTCTTGATGACAAATGAAATGTTGGTCTCCGATGCACCTTGGGCGCAGGCGATGATATTGATACCATTGAGGCCCATGATGCGGAAGAGCTTGCCGGCGATGCCGGTGGTAGATTTCATCTTTTCGCCCACTACGGCTACCGTAGCAAGATCGTGTTCGGCTGTGATGTCGCTGATTTCACCAGCCTGTATCTCGTACTTGAACTCCTCCTTGAGCACAGCAATCGTCTTGTCGGCCTCGTCGTTCTTCACACCAATGGTCGTGGTGCTCTCGGATGATGCCTGCGAAACGATGAAGACCGAGATGCCGTGGTCGGCCAGAGCCGAGAAGATGCGCTTGTTCACACCAATCACACCTACCATACCGAGACCGGAGATGGTGACCAGACAAGTGTCGTTGATTGACGAGATGCCCTTGATGATCTTCAGGTCGTCGTGGCTTGGGTTCTTGTGGATGAGCGTACCCTTTGCCGTGGGGTTGAAGGTATTCTTGATGACAATAGGGATGTTCTTGTGGAACACCGGGAAGATTGTCGGAGGATAGATGACCTTCGCACCGAAGTTGCAAAGTTCCATGGCCTCGATGAACGAGAGTTCGTTGATGACGTAAGCAGAGTTGATGACACGTGGATCGGCAGTCATGAAACCATCGACATCGGTCCATATTTCAAGCATGTCGGCGTCCAAAGCAGCAGCAATAATCGCAGCAGTGTAGTCCGAACCGCCACGTCCCAGATTGGTCACTTCGCCGGTTTCGGCATCGCGACTGATGAATCCGCCAAGCACAATGACAGGGTTGGGGCGCGAGAGACGCTCACGAACAAGTGGATTGGTGAGGTTGAAGTCGCATACGTTTTTGGCAAAGACCTTCTTTGTCTTGATGATTTCACGACTATCGACATGCTCGGCATCCTTGATGACGGTGGCAATGATGCGGCTCGATATACGCTCGCCGTAGCTGACAACCGTACAAAGTGTGCGGGGCGATAGTTCGCGGATCAGGAAGACACCTTCGTAGATGTCCTTCAGTTCGCTGAGCGTTTTATTGAGAAACAGCTTGATGCTTTCGAGTTGCTCACCCTCAAGCAAGCCGGAAACGACGTCGAAATGACGTTCGAGTATGAACTGGAATTCATCGCGGAAGGACTCGTCGCCAACCGACGCTTTCTGAGCAGTAGCAATGAGACGGTCGGTAATTCCACCAAGGGCACTGACAACGACAATGACAGGTTCGGTGCGACTCTCGACGATTTGTTTTACATTCTTGATGCTTGCAATGGAGCCCACTGAGGAGCCGCCAAATTTGAGTACGTGCATATATAGGATTATTTACGAATATACGATGGAAAATATACTTACCTTAAAGACGGGTGCGAAGATACACATTTTTTATGAATAATGAAACATTTTCCTCGAAAATCGTGTTTTTCTTCTCAAAATTCACGTTTTCCGAAGGAAAATGCTATTTTCGTGTAATAACTATCGACCCTCAATCAGGTTGACTTCAGGCTCGATGCGTATTCCAAACTTTTTCTCCACATCGTCGATGATGGTCTGGCATAGGCGAACAATCTCTTCTGGCTTGGCTCCGCCACGATTGACGAGCACGAGGCTCTGCTTCTCGTAAACACCTGCTCGGCCCAGATCCTTTCCCTTCCAACCACATTGCTCTATCATCCAGCCGGCCGGGATTTTGGTATGGTCCGCATCGATAACATAATGTGGCATATCGGGATAATGTGCAAGAATAGGGTTGAAGACCGAATTGTCGACCACGGGATTCTTGAAGAAAGACCCGGCGTTGCCGATTACCTTGGGATCTGGTAGTTTGCCCTCTCGGATTCTTATCACTGCGTCACGTACTTCTTGAAGGGTAGGGCTATTGTAGGCTGCAAGGTCGGTTTCGCTGACATTTTCGATGCCTAAAGCACGCTTGATGCCTGCATATTCAAGATGTAGTTTTCGGGCTCTTTGCACCCTCAGGATTACGCTTGTTACGATGAAACGTGCCTTGTCGGCAGCATGCTTCAGCCGTGATTCACGATAGCCGTATCCCATCTCATCGCTGCGGAATCGATGCTCCTTGTCAGCCTCTACATCCCAGCAGATAACTTCTTCAATCAATTTGCTGATTTCCATGCCATAAGCGCCAATATTCTGCACAGCAGCAGCCCCCATTTCGCCAGGTATCAGCGAGAGGTTTTCAGGGCCGTAAAAACCATTTTCAGCACAGTAGGCACACACGTCATCCCAAAGGGTTCCCGCTTCAACTTTGAGCAGACAAACTCCATCACTGTTGTCAGCTGGCACATCGTCGTTTGTGGCCATGCTGATGCCCTTTGCCAAGCAATGAAGCACAACACCGGGGTAGTCTCCCGTAAACAACAGGTTCGATCCGCTGCCGATGTGCCAGAAAGGGAGGTGTCCCTTGTCTTTTTCGACTTGCATGAGACCTGTGATTATCGGATCGGTCAATATCTCTCGGAGGTCGTTCACTGTGTCATATTCGGCAAGTACTGCAGCCTTGACATCCATACCAAAGGTATTGTGAGGTAAGAGCGGTGCGTCAAAAGTAATTTTTTTCATTCGTAAAGGGGTTATTTTGGCTGCAAAGTTATTTAAACTTTCCGACAAATGCAAATTTCTCCGACTTTTTTTGCATTTTATTACAAAAAGCAGTATATTTGCAGCCTCAATCGAGTGTGAACTCGTAATTAAGACACCTCTGCATGCAGCGTTTCTACATAATCCTCTTCGTCCTTATTTTGAGCATGACGGTTACGAGCTGTCGTGTGGCCAAACATGTGGCCGATGGAGATGCTGTGGTCAGTCGTGTCGTGATACGTGTCGATGGAGTGCCGTCGCAGGACAATCAACTGCGAATGGCAATATTGCAGCGTCCTTATCGTCGCACCTTTGGTTTCCTGCCTATTTCTGCCTGGGTATGGCATCCCGACACGCTTACCTCCTGGCATCGCATGCGACAGCGTCTTGGCACAGCACCGGCCATCTTTGATGAAGAGACAACCGACCGCACTGATCGTGCCTTGCAGCGTGTCATGCAGCAACAGGGCTATCTTGATGCAGTAGCAAGCCATCGTGTCAGGATTCGTAATGGCAAGGCATTGGTGACGTATGACATCAAATCGGGACGTCCACGCCGACTTGCTTCCATCGCTTATATGTCGGCAGATACGACGCTTCAACGACTCATCGACGAGAGCCCTTCTGCTCGCTTACTTCAGCCTGGCCAGTTGCTTGACCGTTCGCGCCTTGAGAGCGAACGTGAACGCATTACTGCAATGCTTCGTGAACGAGGGTACTGGGATTTCAACAAGGAGGATGTTTCGTTCTTGGCCGACACTCTTGCCGGCAGTGAGGATGTCGATCTGACCTGTGTACTGCAGGATGGACATAAGCCTTGGCGAATACGTCAGGTGCATTTCTTTACCGATATGTTCTCGAGTGGTGGCGATAGTTCTTCTGTGAAGTTGTCCACACGTGCCTTGGAGCAACCAGGCTACGATGTGACGTGGTCGGGAGAACACTGTTATCTGCGTGACCGGGTCCTGATACGCAACAGTCACGTTCTTCCCGGCATGCTTTATTCGGAAAGGGCGATACGTAATACTTATGCCTCACTCAGTCGCCTGCACATCCTTCGATATGTCAATGTCCGTGTGGAGCCAGTTCCTGGTGAAAGTCAGGAACTCGACTGCAACATCTACCTTTCGCCCTTGTCCAACCATGCTGTTCAGTTCGAAATCGACGGTACCAATACTGCGGGAGACCTGGGCTTTGCCTTGGGGGCCACCTACCAGCACCGTAACATCTTTCATGGTTCTGAAGCTTTTACGACCCATCTGAAAGGCAGTTACGAGGCATTGAGCGGAAATGTAGAGAAACTCGTCAACGATAATTACCAGGAATATGCTGCTGAGTTCAGCGTCGATTTCCCCCAGTTTCTCTTCCCATTCATCAAGGACGAAACGCGTCGCAAGAGCCTAGCTACAACTCTTGTCAAGGCTAGTCTGTCACGTCAGAGCCGTCCTGAATACAACCGCAATGTGGCATCGGCTGTCATCGGTTACAAGTGGAGTACGGCCAACTCTTCTATCCGTCACGTGTGGGATGTACTTAACATCAGCTACGTCTATCTGCCTGAACAGAGCGAGACGTTCAAGTCTCTGGTGCAGAACCTTGGCCCAATAATCTACAGTTCCTATACCGACCACTTCATCTTCGGTATGGACTATACGATCTACATGGGCAACAATATCCTCACAACGGGGCGTACCCAGCAGACTACGCGTGACCTTTGGTACCTTCGCCTCAATCCTGAGATATCGGGTAACCTCCTTTCAGCCGTGTGCAATTCGGTTAGGGCAGGACAGACTTCCGAAGGCAGATACGAGATATTCGGCCAACCTTTCGAGCAATATGCGCGATTCGATGCCGACTGGAGTTACAGTCACTACATGACCGACCGATCGCGCCTTGCCCTCCACCTGGCAGGAGGCGTGGCCGTGCCTTATGGCAACAGTGATGTTATGCCGTTTGAGAAACGCTATTATTCGGGTGGCGCCAACTCGGTGCGTGGCTGGTCGGTAAGAGAACTAGGGCCAGGAAAATACGCATCGGCTGGTTCCGCCTACAACTATTTCAATCAGTGCGGTGATGTTCGTTTGGATGCTTCGGTCGAATTGCGTACCCGTCTATTCTGGAAGTTCGAATCGGCATTCTTCGTTGATGCGGGCAACGTCTGGACCATCAAGGAGTACGAAAACCAGGAAGGCGGTCGAATCACGTCAAATTTCTATAAGGAGATTGCGGCATCGTGGGGTCTTGGTCTGCGTGTCGTCACCGATTTTGTGATTCTTCGTCTCGACTGGGGTTTCAAGGCGTTTGATCCATCGTCTGATGCCGACGAGTCGTGGGCGCTTCCTCATCCGTTCCGCAGCAGTCACAATACACTGCACTTTGCCGTTGGTTATCCTTTCTAAGCAATTGTTATTTAATTTCGATAATATGAAAAAGACACTTAACGAAGTCCTTCAGGACTCCATTTCTAATCATTGGGATCTTTTGTCCCTCTCCAATTACGAGGGCGAAAACTACTATTACCGTGATGTTGCCGACCGCATTGCACGTTATCATCTTGCCTGGAAATCAGCAGGCTTGGAACCAGGCTTCCGCGTAGCTCTTTGTGGCCGAAACTGCGCCGAATGGTGTATCGGACTGCTTGCAGCCTTTTCTTATGGCGCAGTAGCCGTTCCTTTGCTCAACGATTTCACTCCCGAGATGGTGCTTCGACTCATCGAACATAGCGAAGCACAGGTGCTCCTTGTAGGCCCTTATGTGGCTAAGAGCCTTGAGCCCTTGCATTTCGAAGAGAAACTTCCTGGCGTGAAGATTTGTCTCCTCGACAATCAGGATATGGTCGAAGACCTTTACAAATCGGCCTATCCCGATGGTCTAAAGCCCTCTGACATCCACTATCATCGCCAGACGGCTGACGAACTGCTCATGATTAACTATACCTCGGGCACGACCAGTGAGCCCAAGGGTGTGATGATTCCACAACGCGCCATGTGGAGTAATATGGCATTTGCCGAAGAGGTGCTTCCCAACCTGCGACCCCGTATGGAAGTCCTTTCGCTGCTTCCTACGGCTCACCTTTACGGTATGGCTTTCGAATTGATGTACGAGTTCATCGTGGGTATCCATGTTACCCTCCTTAATCGTGCACTAAGTCCAGCTCTTATCCTCAAGGCATTCAGTGACATCCGACCACACCTCATTGTCGTTGTTCCAATGCTTATCGAGAAGATTGTTCGCAAGGGCATTATGCCTGAATACAATTCGACCAAGATACGTGCCGTGCGTCGCATTCCAGGTATGCGCAAGGCCGTCAATGCCAAGTTCCGCGAAGGTCTGATGAAAGCTCTTGGCGGACGTCTCTATGAAGTTATCATCGGTGGCGCAGGTCTCAATAGCGAGGTCGAGCAGCTGCTCAAGGAGATCGACTTCCCGTTCACCGTTGGTTATGGAATGACGGAGTGTTCGCCCATCATCGGCTACTCCGACTGGAAGGAATTTATCCCCAACTCTTGTGGCAAACCAGCTCCTCGTATGGAGGTGCGCATCGATAGCCGTCATCCCCGTGTGCCAGGCGAGATTCTTACGCGTGGCATGAATGTGATGCTTGGTTATTACAAGAACGAAGAGGCAACACGTAAGGCAATTGATGCCGATGGTTGGCTCCATACCGGCGATATGGGCATCATGGACTCAGTGGGCAACATCTTCATCCGTGGACGCATCAAGAATATGCTGCTCTCGCCATCGGGACAGAATGTCTACCCCGAGGAAATCGAGGCTGTGGTCAACTCGATGCCCTATGTGGCCGAGTGCGTCGTCGTGCAGCGTGAGCATCGCCTTGTAGCGCTCGTCTATCCTGATCGTCAGGTGGCAGACTCGGCAGGCCTGCACAATGATGCGGACATTCTCAAGTTCTTCAATTCACGTCGCAACCAGGTCAACGCCGTCTTCCCGCCTTACGCCCAGGTGAATGCTTTCGAGCTTGTAGAGCACGAATTTGAGAAGACTCCAAAAAAGAGCATCAAGCGTTTCCTTTATACTTGATTCCATGTTGTATTTCACTTCCGACTATACTACAGGTGCACATCCTGAAGTAATGGAGCGCCTTGTCCAGACCAATCTTGAACACACCGTGGGCTATGGTGCCGACCACTATTGTGCCGAGGCTAGGAAACTCATCCGTGAGGCTTGCCAGGCACCAGACGCCCTGGTGCAGTTTCTTGTGGGCGGGACGCAGACCAATGCTACGGTCATCGATGCCCTCTTGCGACGTCATGAGGGAGTGATGGCTGCCCAGACGGCACACATCAACGTGCACGAAAGTGGAGCCATTGAGCACAGCGGCCATAAGGTCCTCGTCCTTCCCAGCCATGACGGCAAGGTCCGAGCCGAGGAAGTGGAAAAGTATGTCAGCGACTTCTATCGAGACGATACCTACGAGCACATGGTTGCTCCCGGCCTGCTCTATATCACACAGGCAACCGAATATGGTACCATCTATTCGCTTGCCGAACTCGAAGAGATTAGTGCCGTCTGCCATCGTCACAATATACCGCTTTTTCTTGACGGTGCACGTTTGGGCTATGCCCTGTCTTCCGAAGCCGCTGACTTCACATTGGCTGACATAGCCCGACTGTGCGACGTTTTCTATATTGGTGGTACCAAGCAGGGACTGCTATTCGGCGAAGCTGTGGTGGCTGCCAATCCGTCGCGCCTGCCTCATTTCTTCCCCTTGGTCAAGCAGCATGGAGCCTTGCTAGCCAAGGGACGCCTCTTGGGTGTTCAGTTCTGTGCATTGTTCACAGATGATCTTTATGGACGTATCGCTCGTCATGCTGACGCTATGGCGATGCGCATTCGCCAGATTTTCGAGCAAGAAGGATACAAGGCGGCTATCGATTCTCCCACCAATCAGCAGTTCTTCGTTCTTCCCAATGATGTGATGGATCGATTGCTTCAGCACGTTTCGTTCGAGTTGTGGGGACCGCGAGGTGAGCACGAGACAACTGTCCGTTTCGTCACCAGCTGGGCAACTTCTCAGGCGGATGTCGATACCCTAGGCGAACTTCTTCGGGGATTATAAACCTCAGATTTATAAACTATGATTTACAAGAAACGTATCCTGCTCATTGACGACACCGACAAGATGGTCTCTCTTTTGAGCAATGCTTTTGCCAATGACCAGAGAATTGAATTGGTGTGTTCGACGTCGGCACGCAACGACCTTCGAAACAAATTGAGCTATGACTATTACATCATCTATATACACCATGATGGATTGATGGCCGATTTGCGTAACTTGGTTGGCTATTTGTATTCGTTCCTCAATTACATGAAGCCGGTGATTCTGGCTTTCACGTCCGACCGTGAAACGATTAAGTCTATCGTCGTTCCTGGAGTGGGATTCATTCCTTTGCCCATCAACATCGATGTGATTCATCAGCAGGCACTCAACGCCATCGATATTCTGTCGGCCAACCGAAGCATCAACGACGTATCACACTTGTCGGGCAATTACGCAATTGACGCTACTCTACGTGACAAGATTGAGAAAGGAGATAGGTTTGTACTTGTTTATATCGACATCGACAAGTTCAAACCCTATACCGACTACTACGGCCTTTTCATGGCAGGCCAGCTTATTGGCTTTCTGACCGAGCTGCTAAGCAAAGCTGTGGCTCAATATGGATTGAAGGACGATTTCATCGGGCATATCGGAGGTGATGACTTCGTGCTTATTCTCAATGACTATGCGTATGCCGAAGCTGTCGGAAACGAGATTATCAGTCAATTCGATGCCAATGTCTCAAAATACTATGAGCCCGAAGATCTTGAAAGAGGATATATCGAGGTGCTCAACAGAAAAGGGGAAAAGGATCGTTTTGGTCTGATCAGTCTTTCGATAGCCATGGTGAGCAATGAATTCCGGACTTACAATTCCACCGATGAAGTGTACAAGCGGATGATGTTGGCGAAGGACGAAGCCAAACAGATCAGTGGTTCGGTTATGTTGTGTGACACGTCAAAACAATAGTAGTCTATGCCGAATCGAAGTGCCGAGAATGTCGCGTTGCTGAATGCAGATCCGCGCAAGTCAATACCCCGACTGGCTTTGCCTGTGATGGTGACGATGATCATCACCTCACTCTACAACGTGGTCGATGGTATCTGGATTGCGGGTTTGGGCGAATCTGCCATTTCGGGTATCGGCTTGATTACACCTTTGTGGATGATTATCACGGCAGTCTCCAATGGCCTTGCACATGGAGCCACCAGTGCGGTGAGTCGTCACGGGAACCAGGACAAGCCCTTGGCTGAGCGAACTGCCGAGCATGCACTTGTCATCTTTCTGGTGGGAGCCATCATTCTTACTGTCGTCCTGCTTCTCGTTCTGTATCCCTACTTGAATTATTTCAAGGTTACAGGGGATACTCGTCAGGCTGCTGTTGATTATGCAGTTCCTCTCTTCATCGGCTTGATGGGTTTTACCCTGATGAATGGATGTGCTGGCTTGATGCGTGCGGAAGGAGACACACGACGACCCATGTATGCTTGTTCGCTGGGTTTGATTCTCAACGCCTGTCTTGACCCCGTTTTCATCTATTGGATGGGGATGGGTGCAGCAGGTGCCTCCATCTCCACGATTGTCACTTCGTGGCTGAGTGCTGCCATTATGCTCTATTGGATGTTTGTCAAGAAGGACACTTACTATCGTGTCAAGTTTAGTGGCATCGTGCATCCCGAATGGGATAGGACCATAGTCCTCGACATCCTCAATACCGGTATTCTGGCTTCGATTGAGCTGATTATGATGTCGGTGGCCAGTTTCCTTTTCTATTCTTTCATCCGTACACTGGGTGGCGACTATGGCGTGAGTGTCTATTCGTCGGGCTATCGCCTCTATTTGCTCAACTTGATGCCGGTTTCAGCCCTTAGTATGGCATCGGTAGCTATCGTTGGCACATGGTATGGTAAGGGAGACTTTGCCAATCTGCGGCGAACGCATAATTATTGTTGCATCTATGCTACGGCAATAGGTCTTACAGTCACGCTGCTGGTCTTCCTTTTCTCCGACCATCTAGCCCGGCTTTTCGCCCTCACCTCCGACGATGCCAACCTTATCAGTGGCATCAACGAATATATACGCATTACGGCATTCTGCATTCCATTCCTTGGTGTGGGGCTTCCTTCCACATTCATGTATCTTGGAATGGGCAAAGCCAAATACAGCCTCTTTTGGACCGTTATCAACGAATTGATATGCGCCGTTGCTGCTACGTATTTGCTGGGCTTCGTTCTCAATTGGGGCCTTTACGGTATTTGGTGGGGCTTTGTTCTGGGGCGTGGCATTGCCTCGATATGCAATTTCATTTTCTCACGATTCACTATCAATAGATTAATATGGATAAGAAAAAGAACGTCGTTGTGATTGACGATTTGGGCGATCTGCTGCATCTTCTGACCCTGTCGTTCATCGATAATCCAACGGTACAGTTAATTCAGACAAGCTCTGACATTGAGGATGTGAATAAAACATTGGGTCTTGAAAATTATTTCATCATCGTCAACGAAGAGGGCCTGAAGAACGACATCACCCAACTGGTGAAATACCTCCATGCACGCAACAAGTTCACCGTTGCTCCCATCATTGTCGCCACTGGCCAACGTTACGAACTGAGCGATGATGTACAGAAGCTGGTACCTGTCATCAGTGTCATCCCAAAGGATATCGAACCCGTTCGTCTTGGTCATCATCTGGGCAACATCATTGATTCCATCGAGTCAAACCGCAATCTGAATGCGTTGTCGGGCCTGCCTGGCAACAATGTCATCGGCCAGAAGATACGCGATTGCAAGGCCGATGAAAAGGATTTCGCAGTGATGTATATAGACCTCGACAACTTCAAGGAATACAACGAATACTATGGTTTCTACAAGGGAGACCAGGTTCTTCTTTTTCTTGCCAGAATGCTGCCAATCGTGATGCGTGAGTGTGGTGCCGAAACCGACTTTGTGGGCCATGTGGGCGGCGACGATTTCATCATGATTCTCCAGCACCTTAATGTCGTGAAGGAGATAGGCAACCGCATTATCGCCCATTTTGATGCTGGTATTTCCAAATTCTACGAGGCAAAGGATTTAGAGAATGGATACATCGAGACCCGCAATCGTGCCGGACAACTCGAGCGTATCAATATCATGAGCATCTCCATCATCGTGATGTATTCTGACGAGATCCGTTCCACTCCCGTCAATGAGGTTTATAAGCGAATGATGCTTTATAAGAAGCGCGCAAAGATGGTGCGCGGCAGCGTGCTTCTGAAAGATTTCAATTAGCTCTTATTGCGAAACGAGATCCAGTTACCTAAAATAGCACCATAACCATTTTTGGCCAAGATTGGTTATTCCTCTGCAGGAGTATGACCATTCTTGGCCAAAAATGGTTATGCAGCGGTAGGAGCATAACCAAAGTTGGCCAAGAAAGGGTATGCGGCGACTGGAGCATAACCGATCTTGGACGAAAACGGGTATGCCTCGATGGGAAATAACACTCTGTCGGCCGTTAGAGTGCTTTCGCCGATTAGAGCATAACCAAAGTTGGCCAAGAAAGGGTATGCCACGATTGGAGCATAACCAATCTTGGCCGAAAAAGGGTATGCCTCGACAGGAAATAACACTCTGTCGGCCGTTTGAGTGCTTTCGCTGATTGGAGCATAACCAATCTTAGCCAAGAAAGGTTATGCCGCGACAGGAGAATAACCAGTCTTGGCCAAGATTGGTCATTCTAAAGTTGGACATAGAGCATTCCTTTCCGCCAATTAAGTGTCATCGCCGAGGACGATATCCAAATGTGGAAACGTGGGGAAAATGTGGGGATAAATAAGAAAACAGAAATTGCCTAACATCCAATTTGCAGATGTTAGGCGATTCCTATTTGAATAAAAAGGTACCCCAAGCGGGGGTCGAAATAGCTTAATTTAATACGTTGAAAATCAATGGTATAATTATTTGCAGAAAAGTGGGATTGTTAAAAATGTCCAACGAATTGTCCAACGAGTAAGAAAAAAGGGTGCAAATCTCACGACTGACACCCTAAAATAGCATTTTAACTAACTTTCGTTAGCGTGTGCAAAGATACGGAACTTTCTTCATACTTCCAAATGTCGGTGCCGAAAATTGTTTTTGCGGCTCAATAATCGGGTGTCCTGCAATGTGTGGGTGCAATAGCGTGCGAAGTTGTGGCCGATGTGTCTGCGCTGGTGTGGCCGCGCTGCTCCATCCATGAGACGTGCAGCATGACATAGTTTTGTGTTTGGGTGTGCCTGGCGTTCATGGCCGTGTCGCTGATGCTGTTCGGTCGGTTGTTAGACATTCGCTCACCTCTGCATCGTTTAGTTGGCTTTGTCGCGTCGCCCTTCCCGGCTCCTGCCTTCCAGGGTTCTGAATTTTGGACAATCTTCTTTATTTTTTTGGACAATTTCTTGGTTCCTGCAGGTTCCTGGTTCCTGCTGTCGCCCTTTGCTTAGGGCCATGTCCGGATGATCGGGGACGGTAGGCACAAAAAAAGACACCCGGCAATGTGGTGTGCATCGTCGGGTGTCGGTCTGCTATAGTTCGCAGGTGCTTGCCATCTGTTCGGCCACGATCTGCGCATCATCACACAGTTGTTTGCCGATGAATGATGTCCGGGCGCTCATGCTGTTGTGCATCATGTCCCAGCGTAGATCGTTGAGGAATGTGCCAAATGTCCGGGTGTCCTCTGCTGGTCGGCTGGCGTATCTCCGGACTACTGAAAGGTAGTTTTCGAACTGCCTTCTGCTGAATGTCGTCTGCATGGTGAAGGGGATTGTGTTGAACAAAAAGGCAGCGGGATCGTACCCGCTGCCCTGCTGCTCTCTCTGCTGTTATTCCTCGTCGCCCTGGCTTGCGCCTTCGGCCTGCATCATCTCGAAAACAAATGTCGCGTCCTCGATGTCTTGGAGGAATTGTTTGGCCTCCTCGATGTGAAGATGTCCGGTCTCGATGTCGGTGCAATTCTCAACACCTGCTACAGCCTCATCGCGAAGGAAGCGAAGGAAGGACATGTTTTGTGATTCACTGTCGTCTGCCCAGATGTTAGCGAAACGGATGAAGCTCTCGAACTGCTTGGAAGAAATGGTCTTTTCCATAATGATGAATTTTTAGAGTGGTTAATGATGTAAAAGAACGTTTTGAGCGTTTTGCTCGGTGCAAAGATAAGGGAAAAACTCAATACCCTCCAAATTTTTTTGCAACTTTTTTTCGTCACTTTGAAAAATAGCAACGAATTGATATCAAAATACTTACATTGTTCTTAACATTCAAACAAAATCCAAACGGCGTTTGAACGGAAAAATTATTTGCCCTTCTTTTCGTGCTGTTTCCGGATGATGTGGGACAAAATGGGAACGACCGGCAATCTTTACCAGGTGCCACAAGATGATGCCAGCAAATGAAGGTGCAAAAAGACGATGCCGAAATAGATTGCCGGATGCAAAAAACGCTTCCTCTTTTCGGCATGGATAGGTGGATAACGGGAGGATCCACAGCGAACACCAGGGAACAAAGGGAGAAGGTACGCGACGCGACGGGCACAGCGCACACGTCCCCACATACGCACACGGGGGTGGGTGGGTACGCACACGAAACGCCGAATCGCCCCCGCCTCCCGCCATCCCCATACCCCCATACCCACAGCGTCAAAATTTCGGATTTTGCCCTCCTATCTCACAAATAAAGGGGCAGGGTCTTGCAGATGTCGGCAGGAATGACTATCTTTGCACCATCAAAACCACAAGAGCATGAAGAAGCTACGGAACACAATTACAGACAAGGAACGTGCGCAGCTGTTCGAGGATTGGATAAATGGTGCGTATTGCGGAGAGCTGGCAGACACATACGGCATATCATCGACACGCGCCTACCATTTCATCGAGCAGGAGCAGCGGGCACGCGGCCTTGACGATGACGAGCTGCAGGAGATAAGGATGAGCCGCGAAGCGGAGCGCCAGCGCCACACCTATTCGCTTGACCCCGACGTGGACGAATGGCTGCGCCAGCAGAAAGACGTGGGCCGCGTACTGAATTGCGCACTGCGCCTGCTAATGGAGCAGGAAAAAGAGCGGAAGCGCATGAAAAAGGCGAAATAATTTGGTGGTGCAGCGGATTGTCCCTATCTTTGTCGCGCTGCTTGGTGTGGTTACCGAGTATGCAAAAGAACGTTTCGGGCCGTGGGGTGATGCCCTGCGGCCCTTTTCTATCGACACACACAAAAAGACAATTCTATACGTTATGCTGACAGAATACCAAAAAGCATTGATCTTCTTTCTGAAGAGGGCAGGATTCGAAGAGATAGAGATCACAGTGCTCGTGAATCACTACGAACAGGAGGAACAGGACGTGAAGGACGATCTGCTGATCTTTCTCCGAGACAAGAACCCAACGAAACAGGAAGCGCTGGAGTATCTTCCGTAGATGATACTGCGCAGCCAAACGTGCCCCAAGGATTGACAACAGATGTACAACCACTAACACAACCGACAACGATGGCAAAGACATTCGAGGAAGAGACGAACGAGCGCTGCGAGCAATGGGAGAGAGAGAACGGCCGAAGCCTCAAGAGCCTATCACGTGAGGAATGGATAACGGCAATGGAGTGGATTCTATGCTGTCCACGCTTTGAGGTCGAACAAATGCTTGATAATATGCTTGCTTCCCGACTTTAAAAGACGCTTGCATCCTTATCGTGTCCGCACGTCGCCATACTTGGCGTGTGGACGCTTTTCGTGTGCCTTGTGGCGTGTCGTTCCACCTTTTGCAGAAGATGGCACACAGCGCAAATATGGTGGCATTTCGGGCATCGTTTCGCTGCAAACTGCAAACGTTCAGCAAGAATTTAATGCATAAGTCGCTTTTGTTGTCAGTTGGCCTTATCTTTGCAAAAAAAGATAAAGCTATGGCATTTATAAAAGGACAAAGCGGCAATCCGAAAGGAAGGGAAAAGGGGTCGAAGAATCGGGCGACGACTGAACTTCGAGACTTTTTCCGTGATCTGCTCGAACAGAACCGCGAGCAGATTGTTGAGGACCTGGCAGCAATAGACCCGCTTTCGAGGCTGCGCATCATCGTCGAAATGAGCAGTTTTGTTCTGCCAAAACTTGCAAGTGTGCAGGCCGAAGTGCAGACGGATACACGAATAACTCTTTATGACCGCCTGGACGCGCTTTCTCGTACGGAGATTGAACCCGTAGAGGACATGACGGCTATTACCGGCGATGAACTGCCAGCATTGGAAGATGGAGGCGCAGAAACCACCGATAACGGACTGCAATAGGTAGGACGCAAAACGAAAGAAAAGATATGGCAGACGAGCAGAGAAGGACGCAGAGCAACAGCACACAGAGAAAGCTGAACCCGGCAAAACCGATGAAGCCAGGGCCGGCATACCCAGGCAAGGTTTTTGACCGACAATTATATGAAGCAGCCACCAACTACCGCGACGAACTTCTGAACAAAACGCAGAGTGAGGACGGAGAGCCGCTATATGACTACGACCTGCAGCACCTTCCGTGGGAGGAACGGATGCAAAGGCAGCGTGTAGTGTCGATGGCAGAGCCTGGCGAAAGCGAGCCGGACGAGCAAGAGGACATGACGCAAAGCAAGGCGAGCCAGCGGCAATACAACTACGGAGCAGACGCAAATAGGCGCACGGAGTTTTACAATGCGTTGGTTGGTGACGGGTATCGCTTCGGTGAAAACAAGTCGAGAAGCCGCGATGAATACGATGTTGTCATGCGAAACCCATATAAGGCAGCATATCTATACAGTTTGCTGACAAATTCCGGCGATTGGGAGCTTGACGATTTCGACACCTGGTATAGCGACTTCGGCGTAGATGAGGCAGCACCACCGCAACAGCCGCGAGGACTGCTTTCACGTTTCATTTATCGGATAACGCCTTTCGAAAACAGATCGGGCAAATCTGCTTATCAAAGATGGAAAGATGATCCCAAAACGTGGTGGGAAACTGCCACGAACTTCAATCCGGCAATTGCTGAGAACGAGACAGCGAGTGCAGCGCAAGAACGCGCAGAACACAATCCGCTTGCAGCCATAATTTACCGCAATTTCATCGGTCCGTATGCCAAACGAATGAGGAAGGGAAGGGGTAGTGACAGCCCCGTGTACTATTTCAATAATCGGCAATATTACAAATCGGGCAACAAATATCATCCGCTTGATGAACTCCTCAATCACGGCACAACTTTGTATGAGCGCGAGTGGCGCATGAGGTGAACAATATACCAGGCATCATAAAATCTTTTCTTCTTATCAATTATTCAAGAGAGCGGGCAGTCTTCTTTTAAGACTGCCCGCTTGATTATAGGCTAACGGAAAGAGAATCTTGATTTCTCGCTTGTGGAACCTGCATCGATTGTCGGGATTTCCGACAATGGCTTTTCGTAAAAATGCGTAGCCTGGGCATCGAAACCGCATAGAAATGCACCCGTGCCGACGTTTCTGCCTTTGGCGATACTCACCATCGCATTCCCCTTGGTGTCGTATGATTCGAACGGAGGAGGAAACGCACGGGTAGGGGAGAAGGGCACAACGGCCTCCGGGCGATAGAGAAGTATCGTGATGTCTGCCGCCTCATTGATCTGACCCGAATCGCGAAGTCGGTTAAGGTTCGGCACGGGCGAATCCCGATCACGCGAAAGCTGGCTCAATGCCATAATCCAAACGCCGAGTTCGCGCGCAAGGTTCTTCAATCGTTGTGCCACCTCTCCCATGTGCTGCTCACGGTTCATTCCTCGCGGTGGTGACAACCTTTGCAGGAAGTCCACAACAGCGCCCGATATGCCGCGTTTTACTACCATGCTGCGGATGCTTGATATTATGCCGTCGATGGAAGATAGCGGTCTGTCGTCGAGCAGGATTGCCCCTTCTTCTTCGCCACGCTTCGACAAGTTGGCTGCATAATCGTATGCAACGCCAAATTCATTATCGTTCAAGGGCGATGTCAAGATGCTTGATGAAGGGATGTTTGTCTGCATTGCGAGAAGCCTCGCACAAAGTTGCTGGCTGCTCATTTCGAGGCTGAAATATCCTATCTTGTGGCCTCGTAGCCGCGCATTGAGGGCAACGGATAGGGCGAACGACGTTTTGCCCTGCGAGCTTTCAGCCGCAACGATTACAAGGTCGGTTGGCCGAAGTCCTCCCCGGACATCAAGCCAATCAAACCCGGTCGTCGTGCCTTCGTGCCGCGTTTCGGGCTGTCGGTTATCAACCATGATTCGGCACAATTCACCATAGACCCTTGTATCTGTGACGATATGCTCCTGGCCTACGCTCTGAATGTCGCCCAGGTCCTTTCTAACTTGCTCGATGATTTCAGCCGGATCAACGGAATAGTCGAGCGCACGGCTTGCTGCATCTTCCATGCGTAGCCATAATTCACGACGAACGCGAACTTGGTTCAGCACTCGGCATAGATAGGCTGGGTCGTTTCCTCCTTCATCTATCGTGATGGTCTCGGCGATAAAACAAGCATCTATGTCGGGGGCGATGCTTCGAGCCTTGTTAGACACCGATAAGAGGGATGGCTCGTCGCCATCGTCAAGCACAGACATGATACAGCGGAACAAACTGCGATTCTTTGCATCAGTGAAGTCTGCATCGGATAAAGAGTCACGCACGTCCGCTATCACATTCGGATAGGCCAGGAAGAGTTTAAGGATTGCTCGTTCTGCATCGGGGGCGCTTGGCAATGCAACGGCCATCTGTGGGGGTGTCGGAATTGTTTTCATGCCTGGCGATTATTAAAGTTATTGTCATTGTTTGCCCAACGTGCGAGACGCTTGCCAACCTCGAATGTCCGTTCAAGTTCGAAACGCAGCTTTGTGTTCGACCTGTTCGTTTCAGTCCAATATGAGAAAAAGGTTTCAAGCAAGCTGGCATCGTATTGTGAACGATATGGCAAAAGCGATTCATAAAAAGCCTGCTTTCGTTGCTCGATTGTGGCGGCGTGAGCCGCATTATCTACCTTTTTATTTTTATTTTCATTTTTATTTTTATTTAAGCCGATTTTGCCGACATTTGCCGACACTTGCCGACAATTATCGGCATTTGCCGATTTTGCCGACGATTGGCTTCCCCACCGGATTTCGTTTGTGACCTGGGCACCGCGTCGGCCTGCTTCAGCACGCTTGGCACATATCGAATCGTATTGCTCATTCGTGCGATTGATCTGCAACTTTATTGACGCAAAAAGCAATGCTAATTCGTTTGGCAAGGTTGGTGTCTCTGTACCATCAAGCGCAAAACGCAGGATGGCATCGTATAGTTTGCACCGTAGCGTCTCGTCTTTAATCTCCTGGGCCACGGAAAACCAATCGCTAAAAAAAACGCATGTAGCCTTCATCTTTTTCGAACGCTTTTTGAATTTGTTGTAATCAGCGATGCATATTTCTTTTGAAATGTTTTCAGCTGGCTTGCGTCGCCCGTGCGCTGCTTGAGGGAGCACGCCTCATAGTATTGACGACGGATTTCTGGATCACGAATCAATCGGCCCGCTTCGACTTGAGAAGGATGCAGAAATCTTCGCGTCTCTTCGTCGATGTCGATGTCGAATCCGTCCGTCGGCTGGTTTAATCTGCAAAGTTCGGCAAGTAGTTCGGTCAGTTCTGCGGCCTCGTCCTTGGTTCCCGCGTCGCCGACAAGCCAATCATGGACAGCCGAAATATCGACTACACCACGACACAGAAAGGAGGCGCGAGCAGCAAGGAAGATTTGCAAAAGATTGGCATCAGTAAACAGTGAGCGCTCCAACTTCGAAATGGTCTGCTGGGGTGTGCTGCATCGTCCGTTAAGCAGGTCGGAAAGCATTTGGCGCTGAATCTTCGTGTTCATAATCGTATGACTTTTTCGATTTCTGCCTTTGAAAAAAGATTTTTCACGCCAGCCTTTCGCGTATGCAACAAGCCCGACTTCACCCATCGCCATAATGTCGCCGTGCTGATTTTGAATGTTTCACAAGCCTGCCTTGTCGTCAGCAGCTCGTCGTTGTCCGGCTCCTGCCGCTTCTGCATCTTTTCCGTCGCCTCCTGCACAACTGCAATCGCGAACTCACGGAGATCAGCCGCGCTAACAAGCAGTAGCGTTTGGCTTCCTCCAGTATCGAGAATCTGTTGTATATTTGCCATGTTTGTAATTGTCCGGCTCGGGTGGCTCGACAAAGCAGAAACACACTGCCCCTTTCCACCTGCCTACCGTGACAAAGCGTTGTCGGGCGCTTTGCTTTTGGTGATGCAAAGGTAGAAACAAATTGTATGATTGAAAAAGAAAAAAGTGTTAGCCAACAAAAATAATTCGTTAGCCAACACAAACCAACAAAAATGCAAAAAGGATGACGGTTTTGCCATCATCCTTTGATGTTTCAGTGTGCTGTCATGCTTCTGTAATTTTTCTCTTCGTCGCAGCCGTTATTCAACAAGTCGAACAATTTTGAACGCTGCATCAACGAAATAAGTTTTTTCATCACGCCTCTTTTCGCCCCACGAGCTTTCAGAGTTACTGCAACAATATCTCCAAGTTTGTTAAGGCTCGCTGCTTTCCGGCATTGCTCAAAAAACATATCGTACTGCTTCTTGTCGTTGCCAAATATTTCGAGGATTTTCCGATCACGCTCAATTATCGGTTCGGAACAATATTCCTCAACAATACGTGTTATTTCGTCGAGTAGGTCTCTTGGAATCCACTTTTTGCACTCGGTCATGGAATCAAGCCAGAGGTTGCGCTCCATTGTCTGATGCTGTTTCAATTCCTTCTCGGTAAATGCCTCCACACCCAGGAGCCTTTTGACATTCTGCTTATAATCATCACGAACTTGTAAATCTATGTGCCAATTGTCGAAAAAGTATTTGGAGTTTGCCAATAGCACGGCTGCAAGCCCGCTTGCAACGACGGGCCGGTGTTCGTCGCGGAATGTCTGACTTGCTGCGTATATGCCGGTCTCACTGACTTTCCAAAAGATTACACCCGCGCCCATGTCGTTTATTTCGCTTTGCGTTGTTGCTCGAACGTAGGGAATTGTGCAATTGGTGGCTATTGCGAACGAGTGATCACACCCGACAAGTTTGAACGCTTCAAATTCTTCCACGGGGACAAATCGAATCAAACCTTTTTTCATAACAGTCTTGCCCGGATTGTTTGGCTCTGTGGCCTCGTAGCATCGTGCCGTTGGCTTGTAAAATTCATTTTGTCTGTACATAATGATTCGGTGTTGCTTGGAGCATGGCCCCATGATTAATTAATGTCTTGTCTCTCCATCGCTGCAATAACCTGCTGCAAGTCGTCGTCTTGGATTTCTCGATACCTGGCAAACGCTTTCGAGCCAGGCGCGTGCCCGCTCATTGCACCGATTAGATTCGGGTCCTTTACTGATTTATAGGCGTTTCCACAAAAGGTCTTGCGCAAAGTGTGGCTGGTGGCAACTTCGTTGATGCCTTTGACTTCGTTCGTACCCGTTGTCGGATTTCTGACAATTACCCTTCTCGTTATTCCGCAAGCCGATAATATTTGCCGAATGTTTTCGTTGTATTGCTGCTGGCAGCAGAAATGTTGTTTCAGCCCGTCTATACCGCCATATCTTTCGAGAATATCTTTTGCACGCTTGCTCAACGGCACGCGGCATACTGCGCCGCTTGATTCGCTTGTCTTGGCTGGCACATATCGCACGAAGCCACCTATCTCGTTGTCGCTTGATAGTGCGTACAAATCGCTGACTCGACAGCCAACGGAGGCATGAAATAACAACACATCGCGCTGTGCTTGTAGTGTTTCGCTCTGGTCGCTCATATCGAAATCTGCAATTATATCAAGTTCCTGCGATGTCAAATAGAATGGCTGGGCGTAAGCCTCTTTAGGACGTTCGACGTTTTCAAAAACGTCCTGCGTTAGTTTCCCCTCCTTTTGCAGCCAATGACACACGGCCGCGAGACGCTTTGCCTGGCCGCAAACGTGGTTTTCGCCTCGTTCCTCAATTTCACGCTGCCTTTGCTTGCCTTTGTCGCCCTTCGAGCGCACAGCGATAGGGAAGCGTTCGAGAACCTTGGTGAAGATGCGCGGGTGCTGCTCCTGCAACCTCTTTTCGTTTTTCAAATAAGAAAGGAACACGCGCACGACATCGCAAGAAATAGTCGAGGTGTCCAGGACAAAGGTCTTGTCGCTCGAAAGTTGGGTGTAATACTCGAATCGTTCGAGCTGACCGCGCAGTGTGCCATACGTCTTGGTTCTGTTGGCGCTGATACTTTTCCGTTCGCAATAGATCGGGATTGCATCGACGATGCGCATCGGCTTGTCGTCGTCGCTTTCTTCCTGCTCCTGCTGGTGTGCTGCTGCAATGGCTTCCTCCTCGATCTCCATCGCCCTGCGGATATTCGGGAACGTGTAAACGCTCCCCGTTGCATCGGTCTTGAAATGGTTGGTCGGGTCATTTAGGATTGCAGACAGACGAAAGCAGTCATCGATCCATTGCCCGGTCAGTTGTTCGCCTGCGTCCTGCGCTGCATTGACGATGGCCGTTAGGTTCTTCAGATACTCGTTGAGTGCTGCCTGCTCCTGCTGGGCCATCTGCACTTTGCCGACGTTGGTCTTGCGACGAACGGGTACGACGATAGCTTGCGTCTCATTGTCCCAAAACGATGGGCTGACATAGACACCGCTCTTTATCCGGAAGCGCAGATTTCTGCCACCGGACACACGGATAAGGACTTCGCATTTGCCGTCCTGCCGTGTCTTTTTTGATAAATTCTTCTCGAAAGTTGCCATACGAAATAAGTTTTAGTTAAAATGCTGGTGCAAATATACGAAGAATGTTGGACAATTCCAAATTTTTGTCCAACAAAATGTCCAACCAAATGAAATATCTTTGCAAAACCGAGAAAAACGGAGAAATACTGTATTTGCGTAAAGTGCTGATTTATAGGCAAAATAAAGGCTGCAACCTTTTTCACAAGATTGCAGCCAAGTACCCCAAGCGGGGGTCGAACCCGCACGGCCTTTTGGGCCAAGGGATTTTAAGTCCCTCGTGTCTACCGATTCCACCATCAGGGCAGACCTGTCGGTCACGAAGCGTTGCCGCATTTCGTTTTTTGACGGGCGCAAAGATACAGCATTTTTTCGAATTATCCAATTATTTCGACGGAAAAATGTAATTTCTGTGTTCAAAAAATAGCAAAATGCCCCTTTTTGATGGCTCTAAATTGGTTTTTCGTGTTTTTTTGCAAAAAGAAACATCCTAAAAATTTGTTTTTTCAAATATATTCATTATATTTGCACCCACTAAAAAAAAAAGATAACCCAAACCGATGAAGGAAAAGATTATCATCTACCAGGCTTTGGTTCGTCTGTTCGGTAATGGAAATACGACCCGCGAGCATAATGGCACGATTGAGCAGAACGGATGTGGTAAGATGAGCGATTTTTCGGAGGTGGCGCTGCGTTCCATTCGAAAACTTGGCTGCAACTATATCTGGTACACCGGATTGCTGCAGCAGGCTTCTGCTACCGACTATTCAAGATATGGTATACCCCGTCAGAACCCTCAGGTGCTGAAGGGTATTGCTGGTTCCCCCTATGCCATTTCTGATTATTATAGCGTGTCATGTGACTTAGCTGACGATCCGGATCGTCGTATGGAGGAGTTTGATGCCCTTGTCGAACGCACTCATAAGGTGGGCCTTAAGATGATTATCGATTTTGTGCCAAATCATGTTGCCCGTCATTACAAGAGCGTAACCAAGCCAAAGAACGTCAGCGACCTTGGTGAGTACGATCACGTGGACCGTCCCTTTGATCCCCATAACAACTTCTATTATTGTGAAGAACCTCTTCATCTTGACAGGATAGGAGTGGCACCTAGCGAAGAGATGGGACCATATGTCGAAAATCCTGCTTGTGCCACTGGCAATGATGTTTTCAACGCATGGCCCGACAAATATGATTGGTACGAGACCGTTAAGTTGAACTTCGGCATCGACTATATGGGAGGTGGGCGCGACTATTTTACGCCTCTACCCAATACTTGGCTTAAATTGCGCGACATTCTCGTCTATTGGGCCGAAAAGGGCGTCGATGGTTTCCGTTGCGATATGGCTTTCATGGTTCCTGTTGATTTCTGGCATTGGATTATTCCCCAGATCAAGGAAATCAACCCCAATATCATCTTCATCGCTGAGATCTACGAGCCTGCGCTTTATTCAAGCTACATCAACTACGGAGGGTTCGACTACCTCTACGACAAAGTGGGTCTGTATGATACACTGCGTGGTATCGTCGAGTGTCGTGAGTCGGCAAGTGCCATTACTCAGGTTTGGCAGGGGCTCAATGGTGTGCAGGAGCATATGCTCAACTTCCTCGAGAATCACGACGAACAGCGTCTGGCTTCTGACTTTTTTGCCGGCGATCCCATCAAAGGACGTCCCGCGCTCATAGTCAGCGTTCTAATGAACACTTGTCCCTTCCTTAATTATTTCGGACAGGAACTTGGCGAACGCGGCATGGATGAGGAAGGGTATTCAGGTCTCGACGGACGAACCACGATTTTCGATTATTGGACCGTTGATACCATTTATCAGTGGCGTGGCGAGAAGGGTCTTTGGCGCCGTCATATGCTTCCCAAGAGTATGCGTGACCTGCGCGACTATTACAACAAGGTGTTCTCCATCGCCAATTCCTGCGATGCACTGCGTGAAGGTGATTTTTACGACCTTACCTATTGCAATTACAACAATCCCGAATACAACATCCACCGTACGTTCAGCTTCATTCGCCATTCGCGCCATGACCTGGTGCTCGTGGTGGCCAATTTCCAGGGCGAAGACCAGCAGATTGCTGTCAACGTGCCGCAGGAGGCATGGGATTATGTTGGAATCGTCCCCGGACGCAGACGCCATGTCGAGAACCTGCTTACTGGTGAGTGGGACTTCGGTGTTTTCTCGACTACTGAACCCGTGCGCGTCAAAGTACCTGCCTATGATGCAGTAGTTTTGCGCATAAAAGGCAAGTAGCAATGAATTTTCAATCAAATTGGAGCAGAAATCGCAAATTATTTGCATTTTCTGCCCCTTTTTTTACCGACCTATTGTTTTAAAGTTTATATTTGCACCGTATTATGCACATATAATATAATATTATGAATAATAACTTCCTTGTTTTCTCGGGTCGAGCTTCACGTTACCTCGCCGAAAAGATTTGTGCCAACTTGGGATGTCCCCTTGGTAATCTGCTGATTCAAACCTTTGCTGATGGAGAGTTCGGCGTATCGTTCGAAGAGTCCATTCGCGGCAAGTATGTATTTCTCGTTCAGAGCACCTTCCCAAGCGCTGACAACCTGATGGAACTGCTCCTCATGATCGATGCAGCCAAGCGTGCTTCGGCTGCACAGATTGCTGCCGTTATTCCATATTTCGGATGGGCACGTCAGGATCGAAAGGACAAGCCACGTGTTGCCATTGGCGCCAAACTCGTTGCCGATATGTTGGCCACCGCCGGCATCAATCGTCTCATCACCATGGACCTCCATGCTGACCAGATCCAGGGCTTCTTTGACTGCCCTGTTGATCATCTCTACGCTTCGAGTGTCCTCATGCCTTACATTGCCAACGAGGTCGGTCTTGACAATCTCGTCATGGCCTCTCCCGATGCCGGTGGTTCAAAGCGAGCTTACACCTATTCCAAGTACTTCAATGTTCCCATGGTGATGTGCGACAAGCATCGCGACAAACCCAACTCGATTGGAGAGATGTTCCTCATTGGCGACGTTACAGGCAAGGATGTTGTCCTCGTCGACGACATGGTCGATACCGCAGGAACCATCACCAAGGCTGCCGACCTCATCATGAAGATGGGAGCACGCAGTGTTCGTGCTTGTGCCAGCCACTGCGTCATGTCAGGACCTGCCAGCGAACGTGTCGATAACAGCATGCTGAAGGAGATTGTCTTCACCGACTCAATTCCTTATCGCGGCTCCAGCCCTAAGGTAAAGACCATTACCATCTCCAATCTCTTTGCTGAGACTATCCGTCGCGTCATGAACAACGAGCCTATCTCCAGCCAGTTCTTGATCTGATAAGAGGTTCTGAAGGGTTCTGAAGAGTTCTGAAGGGATCTGAAGGGTTCTGAAAGGTTCTGAAGGGATCTGAAGAGTTCTGAAAGGTTCTGAAGGGATCTGAAGAGTTCTGAAAGGTTCTGTCCCTTTTACTCCTACAAGTTGAGCAAATACGATACTTGAATTTTTATAAAACTATGAAGCATTTCTTCTCTACCTTAGTGATGGCTTTTGGACTCTGCAGTAGTGTCCTTGTGGCACAGCAGATGCCTCAGATGCCACCGCTGCCTATGGATCCGCAGGTGCGTTACGGCCAGCTGCCCAATGGCCTTACTTACTACATTCGTCACAACGATCTGCCCGAGCATCATGCCGAGTTCTTCATTGCCCAGAAAGTTGGCTCGGTCCTCGAAGAAGAGAGCCAGCGCGGTCTTGCTCACTTCCTTGAGCACATGGCCTTCAATGGCACCAAGAACTACCCTGGCAAAGGCTTGCTCGAGTATCTGCAGCGCCATGGCGTCAAGTTCGGCACCAATGTCAATGCCTATACCTCCATCGATGAGACTGTCTATAATATTTCCGACGTGCCCATCGATGAAACGCTTCATCCGGGCATCGTTGATAGCTGTCTGCTCATCCTCCACGATTGGAGCGGTTACCTAACGCTCGATGGAGATGAGATTGATAAGGAGCGCGGTGTGATTCACGAGGAATGGCGTACCCGTACGAGTGCCACTCTCCGTATGTACGAAACCATTCTTCCGAAGCTCATTCCCGGCAATCGCTATGCCGAGCGTATGCCTATCGGCCTGATGTCGGTGGTCGATAACTTTGCTTACGACGAACTGCGCAACTACTATCACAAGTGGTATCGTCCTGACCTGCAAGGCATTTTCGTTGTTGGTGATGTTGATGTCGATGCTGTGGAGCAGAAGATTCAGACCCTTTGGTCGGATATCCACAACCCTGAGAATGAAGCAGAACGTGTATACTTCCCAGTTGAGGACAACCAGGAACCTCTGGTGGCCGTAGCCAGTGACCCCGAGCAGAACTACAACGTCCTTGCTGTCATGTACAAGACCGATCCACTGCCCGATGCTGTCAAGCTTACGCAGATTGGCTATATGACCAGCCTCCTCGAGAACATCATCACCATGGCCCTCAACCAGCGTTTGGCCGAGCTTACACAGAAAGCCGATGCGCCTTTCATGCAGGCTGGTGCCGAGTTCGGCAAGTACATTGTCTGCAAGACCAAGGAGTGCTTCGAACTTGACATCGTTTTCCGCGAGAATGAGTGGCAGAAAGGCCTCAATGCAGCTCTTGGCGTAGTGCTTTCAGCCGCCAAATATGGCTTTACCGAGAGCGAAATTGAGCGCGTGAAGGCAGATATTCTCAGTGGTATGGAGAATGCCTACAACGAGCGCGACAAGCAGAAGAACCGCGCCATCGTGCGCGAGATCCAGCGTCACTTCCTCAGTGCCGAACCTATGCCTGGCATTGAGATGGAGTGGCAGATGGTACAGCAGATCTTCCCTATGCTCAGCGCTGCAATGATCAATCAGGTGGCACAGCAGATTGTCACACCCAACAATGTGGCTTTGCTTGTCATGGGTCAGCAGAAGGAGGGTAACGTTCTCCCCACTGAAGAGGAACTGCTTGCTGCCTATAATGCAGCACTTCAGCAGGAGGTGTCTGCCTACGAAGAGGCTCTCAGCGGTATTGAGTTGCTGCCCAATGCACCAGCACGTACCGGCAAGGTAGTCAGCGAAGAGGCTGGCGATTGGGGATCAACAGTTTGGACCCTCTCCAACGGCGTTACCGTGGTCTATAAGCCCACCGACTTCAAGAAGGATCAGGTGCTTATGAGTGCTTACTCGAAGGGCGGTACACGCCTTGACATGACTCAGCCTAACATCGTCCGTCAGACCATTGAGGATCTGGCTACTGTGGGTGGTCTTGGACAGTTCAGCGCCACCGATCTTCCCAAGGTTCTTGCCGGTAAGAATGCGTCAGTCAGCATGAGTGTCGATGCTCGCAGCGAGAGTCTTAGTGGTTCGGCAGCACCCAAGGATCTGCGCACACTCTTCGAACTCATCTACCTCAACATGACCGATTTGCGTTACGATGAGGAGGCCTATCAGGCCTGGTTCAAGCGTCAGCAGACACAGCTCCAGATGATTCAGGACAACCCGCAGAAGATCATGAGCGACTCTTTGCAGCTCACCCTCTATCCAGGAATGCCAGATATGGCACCCACGCAGCTCGCCGATCTCGACCTCATCGATTACCGCAAGGGCTTTGAGCTGGGCAAGAAGCGTTTTGCCAATGCTGCTGACTTCACCTTCTACTTTGTCGGAAACGTAGATGTCGATAGTCTTCGTCAGATGTCGGAGCAGTATCTTGCCAATCTTCCTGCTAGTGCTGACCGCGAAGCTCGTCCAGCCGCCGTTCTTCCCGTAGCAGGCAGTCGTGAGAATCGCTTCGACCTGCCTATGCAACAGGCAAAGACTTCGGTCTATGATATCTTCTATGTCTATGACACTCCTTATACGCTGAAGGACGGTCTCACTGCCAACATGCTTGGCCAGAGTGTCAGCATCATCTTTACCGAAACTATCCGCGAGGAGGAGGGCGCTGTCTATTCGCCTCATGCCCAGGCTTCGATGGACGCCACTACCGGCTTGCTCACCATGCTTTACCTGTTTGATACGGGTGCCGACAAGCGTGAGAATGCCGAGGCTGTGGCTTATCGCGAGATTCAGAAGATTGCCGATGAGGGCGTGCGTGACGACGTCTTCCAGAAGGTTCACGACTATATGGTCAAGAGTCATCAGGAGCAGGTCAAGGAGAACAGCTACTGGCTCAGCAATCTGCAGCAGAAGCGTGAGTTCGGCATCAACAGTGTTGATGGCTGGGAGGAGATCTTCGACAGCATTACAGCCGACGATGTCAAGGCTATGCTTCAGCGCTTCCTTTCTACCGAAGCCACGCGCATCCAGTTCGTTGCCAATGGCGTAGAAGTGGAGAAATAATAATATTAGATCTATGTCCCCCAAGAACGAACCCTTGGGGGACATTATATTTATTTAGTAATGAAAAGAGCCTATTCCTTGTTAGTATTGTTATGGTTTACGAGCTCGTTTCTGTTTTCGCAAGATTATCTGGTCCTTTATAGGCAAAACGGTGGGCAACCCATTTCAATTCCTCTATTGGATATCGAATGTATCTTGCATGATAATGATTCAGTTCAGACCATAGTTACAAAGACAGGGTACATAGAAACACCTATTCAGGAAATAGATAGTTTGGTTTTTGTTTCAATTCATGCTTGTCTTGACGAAAACCATCCTCACATCATAGATCTTGGTCTGCCTTCTGGTACAAAGTGGGCATGCTGCAATATTGGTGCTGATGTTCCTGAAGATTTTGGTGGGTTCTATGCATGGGGAGAAACACTGGAGAAGAGTCATTATGCTTTGGATAATTACGCTTATCTTGACGAATATGATCAATATTTTCTTCTTGGAGAGGATATTGCAGGTACTGCCTACGATGTATCCTATGTGAATTGGGGTGATTCCTGGAGGATGCCAACGGATGAACAGATTAAGGAATTATTGGACAATTGCACCTGCAAGTGGTTTTTGCTAAACGAAGTGTGTGGCTTGCTTGTTACTGGTTCGAATGGTGCTACAATCTTCCTTCCTGCTGCCGGGTACAGCAGGGACGGTATTATAGGAGGTGTAAGTTCTGGGGGCAACTACTGGTCGTCGACGGTTCGTCCACAGAATAACGATGCTTTTGGCCTCTATTTCGATTGTGAGGGATGGTATCGGGGCTTTAGCAGCCGATATGACGGTCGTGCAGTTCGTGCTGTTTGGCGGTAGCCTGTGCTTGAGGAAAGGAAGTCTTGTCGGAGTTATTGTTTTCGTCCCCGTCTACAGGATGCATTGAGTCCGCAAAGGTTGCAGGTGTAGTCACGTCGGCGGACGTTGTGCCCGATGCCGATTACACCGCTTATAGATTTTATGGGAATCATCAGGCAGGAGTCGGTGAGATGAATGTCGCATGGAGTGGGAGAGACATCGCAATTTTGTGGGGAGACTTTAGGTTTGAATAATTCAAAGAGGATGGGTTGTTCCTTGACGTGCCATCCGCAATAGCCTGGGCTGTATCGGTTTGTGCGATACAGCCCTTTTGGTGTAAGTTGCTCCTGCAACAGATCTTCCATCCGGTCGGCGGTCTTTTCGGCAATGATAGAGCCGATTTCATTGGCTAGATAGACACGCACCATATCGCCTTCCTGCGTCAAACGATGCTGGAAGGCCTCAAATTCCTGTCCGGCTGTAGCAACAAACCAACAAAGAGCCTCGCTGCCTTTCAGCTGATTGGAGATGATTTTACCTGGGTGAAAACTATGGAGGGGATGAATATCTGTGGTGACGAAAGCGAACCTTGCATGGAGGAACCCTTGAATTTCGTCTATCAACGACAAAACCTCCTGACGCATTGCAGCATCAGAAGGTATAGATGTAAGGATCTCTTCGGTCGAGAGACCCAGTTCACCGTATGTCAGCGTCCTTTCGATCATTGAAGTCATGAAGTGCCTCAAAGAAGGCATCGATGTTGGCCAATGGTGTGTTCGGCGGTGTGTCGCATCCGCTCGACAAGACGAAATTCGGAAATGTAGCACAGCGTTTCAGTAATTCTATGACAGCCTGCTTCATTTCTTCCACAGTTCCCTGCTTGAAGACTGTGACTGGATCAAGGTTGCCCATGGCTAGTTTATCTGCAGGAATGTCACGGAGAACTTCTGCCATATCGCATTTGTTGCCGAAATGGTAAGCATCGGCTCCGGTGGCGACCATCGCACGCGTGCAATGACCGGTGTTTCCGCAATTGTGAAGCACTACCATAAATTGTTCGTCCTGAACAGCATCAACAATTTGTTTGACATATTTTGAGCTGAATTCCATGCAGCCATCATTAGAAAGCAGACCAGCCGCTGGTTCGGCCATCAGGACTCCATTGACACCTGTCGCCTTAAGAGCTCGGCAATAGCAGAGGATGAAATCGGTGCATTTCTGCAGCAGTTCATGTGCCAACAATGGTTCGCTGTAGGCAAGGACCATAATCTCAGACATATCATATAGTCTTCCTGCCAGTGAGAATGGCCCGATACATCCTGCAAAGATGGGACGATCGGTAACTTCATGAGAAGCTATGATGTTGGCTTTCAGATATTCTCGAATGCGGCCGCTGTCAAGCGAAGGGACTTTCAAATTGTGTATGTCGTCGGCGGTCTTTAGTAATCGGCCGCTGACTGTCGCTATTTCGTTCTCGGGGAAGAGAATGGGCGCGCCAAAGGAGTCGGCTTCGACGGTTAGGTCCATAGCTGTGCAACTCGCTCCCGTAGGATAATGATCGGCGAGATAGCGGATGGCCTTGGCATGGATGGTGCCTGTGGTGATGGCTTCGCGCACGGAATGCCCCGTAGCGTCAATGCCTGGATGAGTCATAACGGGTATTGCTATGACTTTGGGATTGGCGATTACATCTTGTCGCCATTGGTGCATATTCATTGTCATTTAGCTCTTGCTGATTTCAAGTCCTTTCTGCGAAAGGGTCATTTCTACAAATCGTGCTTTGTTGTTGGGTGGAGTAGCCAGAAGGGTCTTGCGGATTCGAGCGGCAGCCTCGTCATCCTTGGCGACCATATAGAGGTAGCCGCCACCTCCTGCTCCCGGTAGTTTGTATCCGAGGCAGAGGTCATCAATCATTCGTGTGATGGACTGCACGGCTGGTGGATTGGTTCCACTATCGATGCGTTGGTTCTGGTTCCAGGTCTTGCGAATAAGGCGACCCATCGATTCGAAGGCTCCACGTTGGATGACATCGTAAAGGTCGAGGGCATGCTGCTTCATCTCAGCGAGGATGTCAAGACGTTCGGTCTCGTTGAGGAACATACCGCGGACTATCTCGGCGAGGATGCCTTTGGCTGTGCGGGTGATGCCTGTGTAATAAAGCAGATGGCACTTTGAATATTCGGGTGACGTGAAGAGTGTGTCAGGCAACCATCTGACCAAGGGTTGCTGCTGCCATCCTGGTTGTGTCTGCAGGAGCTTGACGCCATGCAGAACGCCTCCATACTGATCCTGCCAACCACCCCCTGTAGTGAGCAATTGCTCGAGGACAAGGGTTCGATTTGAAATCTCATATTTGTCCCATCCCAAGCCGCAAAAATCATTCACCGCGCCGAGCACGGTTGCTGCTAGCATGGAACTTGTACCCAGTCCGGAGCCTGCGGGAATAGCTGATAGGGTCGTCATTTCAATGCCGCTACCGAAAGCGTCCAGTTGATCCTTCAATGAATTGAATTGATGTGCACTGAACCTAGGTGAAAAACCTGCCAGAACCAATGCTGCCTTAGGAATGGAGAAGGGCGAGCCTACTTTGTTGAATTGTTGTAGGTCGTCGTAAGTCATAACCTCTTCGCTGGCACCAAGGTCGATGCTTCGAAGGATTATGCGCTTCTTCTTGCAGGGTTTCACATATACTTGCAGTGGAGGTTGGCCATTTAGTTCGATGGCGATGTTTACCACATTGCCGCCTTGCATCATGGAATAGGGAGGAGTGTCGGTCCAACCACCGGCAAGGTCAATGCGCACGGGGCTGCGGCTCCATACGATCTGGTCGGCATAAACACTGAGCGTAGGGCTTTGTTGCTGCATCAATGTTTCTGTCAGACCTTCACGCATTAGGCTGAAAGCGCGTTCTTCGTATTCCCCTCCCTCTTTATCGGCAAGTTGGGCGCGGAACATAGCATCGCTGATTTTGGTCATCCTCGAAGCTGTGTCAGGCAGTGGAGCTGGAGCAGGAATACCGTAGCGTAGGAATTGGTCAGCGGCATCCTTCAAGTTGAGTTGATAGAAGATCGACTTCTCCCAATTGCTTGCCAGTTGAGGCCAGTTACTCTTGCGGAATGCTTCACGTTGGGCTGTGAGTCGGCGCAGGTTGGCGTATGACGAAATCTCTTCGGCAGTTAGTTTCCGACTTTCGTCCCAAATGGTCTTGCCCTGAGGATTTTCGCCATTGATCAACCAAGCCAGCACATCTTCCATCTTCTTGACGTCATCGACGATGGGGTAGAGGCGGGCCTCTTGTTGTGGATTGCTGCAGTTCTTGCAATCAAGTCGCTCCAGAAGCCACGCTGGATGTGGGTCAGAGAACTCGTAAGGGCGTACAACCCATTCGTCGTCACCGAAGGGAACGATGTCGATGCAGACACCTGTGGGCAGATTGAGTTTCCAATCATTTACAGGTACACCAGTGATGATGTTACATCCATTCAGATGCCAATGGGACCCAATGTAAGAGTTCTCAATCCATGTGTTGGCATTCTGTTCGGTGAGCTTGATGTGGCATTCTGCATTTTGGATGAAGATGCTGGGATGTGGCTTGAGTCCCTTGCGCAGGATCTCATGCTGATTGATGACTGAGTTCTGTACGGCAAGGGTCGATGAAATCATTTCGGGAGACGTGCCATAATGATGAAATTCACCGCCTGGTAATGGAAGGATCATCACTTTGAGTTCGTTCAACTCCTTATCCTCAATCTTCGGGTTGGCGCCGAGAGCCATACCGAATTCGGAATACATATCGTAGAAGCCGACATCCTCGGCCTTGAGTTCGGCATCAGTGTGTACAGCTTTCAATGAGCGTTTCATCAGCAGATTCATTGCCTTGTCGGAGAAGAGCCAGATGCCGATGTCCATAAGGAAGAAACTGTCGCGCATGAGTTGGCTCAATGTCTCGACCGAAGGTTTCTGAAGCATATATTCAAGAACATCGGGCGTGGCACGCTTGGAGACGAAAACACCATGATTGCGTGCCAACGAAGAGTTGGCCCAAAGTCCGTAGCAAACAACATCTGCCTCAGGAATCGGCTGCAGCGGCCCTGTGGCACGAATATAGACGTCGCCGCTCACCACCATCGTGGTCAACGACTGTGGTGCACGTTGCATGATGTCCTCGAAGAGTGGCAGCTGCAGATCGAGAAGCGTCTGCGAAAGTCGTTGTCCGCGCTTCCACCTGAACACGGGAATAGGTGTAAGTATCTTGCCAGAGGGGGCGTAAGCCGGCAGACGTCGTGATTGTCCGCCTGCATGGAGCAGGATGGCACGTTCACCGGGAAGCAGCCAATGCGCTTCGCGCGCCTTGCTGATGGCCCAAGTGGTGCCACCTCCGCTTCCGAGTTTGGCCCCTACGGGGTCGTTGGTACAGAACCACTCGTCGCGGCTCTTGCCTGTGATGTCGTGAAAACAACCCACCAAATTGGGTGGAAGGGATAGCAACTTTTTCATGTGTTCATGAGGAGGATATGCGTTATGTGTTCATGAGGCTTCAATCTCACAAAAATCGCACAAAGATACCATAAAATCATGAAATGGCAAAGCATTTGTCGTAATATTTGCAAAAAAACGTTCGTTTTCTTGGAAAAGTCGATTCTTTTTCCTATTTTTGCAGCCTAATACATGAATTATGATGAAAAAGATTATTTGCAAATCAGTGGCTATCTTTGCCACTCTCTCAGCTATCTCTTTCGAAGCTTATTCGCAGACAGCTATTACACCGGATGTATTACAGCAGTTGCAGCAGACCGTACAGCCACAGGATAAAGTTGTGAGGAATGCCTTGGCAGGAACCAGTATCTCGGTTCTCGCTACTGATGCCTCGACGCTCAGTTCCGTGGACGACCACTTTACTTATCGCGTGCCCAACAAGGGTATCACCGATCAGGCTTCGTCGGGTCGCTGCTGGCTCTTTACGACTATGAACGTTTTGCGCAGCAAGGCCATCAATAACTATAACCTGAAGGGACTGGAACTGTCGTGCAACTATTTGTTCTTCTACGACCAGCTTGAAAAGTCAAACCTCTTCCTTCAGGGTATCATCGACACGCGTCAGAAGGCCGACGATGACCGTATGGTCGATTGGCTCTTCCAGAATCCGCTTTCTGATGGAGGTACATTCTGTGGCGGTGCAGACCTCGTGCAGAAGTATGGCGTTGTGCCTTACGATGTAATGCCCGACAACTATCAGTCCAACAACACCCGTGACATCGATATGCTTCTGAAGTTGAAGCTTCGTGAGATGGGTCTTGAGCTTCGCGCAATGGCTAACCCTACTGAAAAGGGCAAGAAGGCAGCCACAACTGCGCAGTTGGAGAAACGTAAGGTGGAGATGTTGGGCATAATCTACCATATCCTGACGTTAGCCTACGGCGTACCTCCTACAACGTTTAATTGGACGGAACGCAGGGCGAACGACAACGTGGTTAGCTGTGAGACATATACTCCCCAATCATTCTATGCCAAGTATTGGGACGATGACGCATTGTATGACAACTACATTATGGTGATGAATGACCCGTTGCGTGAATACTACAAGACCTATCAGATTGATTACGATCGTCATACTTATGACGGACACGACTGGGTGTATCTGAACCTTCCGGCCGACGAGATCAAGCCGATGGCAGTTGCTTCGCTAAAAGACTCAACTGCGATGTATTTTTCTTGTGATGTGGCAAAGTTCCTCAATCGCAAGAATGGTACGCTCGATCTCAATAACTTTGACTATGAATCACTCTTGGGTACGGACTTCAAGATGGATAAGCGTCAGCGAGTCTATACCCATGCTTCTGGTTCAAGCCATGCCATGACGATGGTGGCCGTTGATATTGACACCATCCAAAGCCCATTGAGCAGTATTTCGCCCGAAATGGATCCTGCGAAGCTTCGCATCAAGAAGTGGATGGTAGAGAACAGTTGGGGCGCTTCCAGCGGCCACAAGGGACACCTGATTATGACCGATGAGTGGTTCGACAACTATATGTTCCGCCTCGTCATCCGCAAGGAATATGTGGCAAAGAAGTACATCGATATGCTTGGACAGAAACCTACTTTGCTGCCGGCTTGGGATCCCATGTTCTTGGGTGAGGAGTAAGAAAGGCTAGAATATCTTGTTGGGATAATGGGCCAATGGGCCTGATATATTTGTTATACTATGAGAGCATTTTATTTTTGCGCGATTATTGCGATGGGGTTGACGCTGGCATCGTGCGTCGGTTTGAATTCCGATTCGGAAGTGAAGGTGGATACTTGGTATTCACCCCAGGGAACGGTACAGTTGGATTATCTGCTCGGACATGATGTGGGCTGCAAGGCTGTAACCATGTGGCTTGACAGCATCAAGTCGTCGTACCGGGTAGAGGATCCGCAGACCTTGTGCAAAGCCTTCCTGATTTATCAGGATCGTGATTACCTCTCTTATTATTTAAATGTTCAGAATCTCCCAACGGAGTATTACGAAGGCGACACCAGTTATCGGGTACTGTCATTCGCCAGAAAAGATGGCCATGTGTTGAACGTCGCAGAACTGACGGACGATGTGGAGTCTTTGAGTCGGCAGATTCTTTCGCATACTCGCCTCGAAAATGCTTGGGCAATTGATGCCCTAGGAGGCGAAGAGGAATTCGTGAAGCTGATTCCGAATTTCTCTGTTGGCGTAACAACACGAGGGCTTACCTTCTGTTATTCTGTCATGGAAGGTACGTGGCTTTCGTTGTGCAATATCCCATCGGCAGAAGTGAGGTTGAAGTAACGAAAAATAGCGCCTAAAGATGGCATTTTATTGATATTTTGGAAAAAAATAAGAGACAACAAGGTAAAAACAAAGAATGTTGAACAGATAACTATATTTTTTCGTAACTTTGCCACGATTATGACTACGATTATGCGATTTTGTCGCTTAGCAACGATGCTGCTTTTGCTGGCTACTGTATCCGTTTGTCGGGCACAGAAGTCCGATCGTACTTACTTGGGTCCTGGCAATTGGTTTCTCGGAATAGATGTAGGCACTGGCCTTTCTTTGGCTGAAAATGTAATACACGACAACTTTTACAAAACCAGACTTCCTAGTGGTAGCATTCAGATTGGACGTACTCTCACTCCGAAGTGGAACCTGCGACTTTCAGCAGGTGTTTCTTCCCAACTCGGCCATCCACCTGCAGCTGCAAGAAGATACCTCCCCGATATGTTCACGCCATATCAGTTCGCACTTGGCGTAGGAACATTCGACATTATGCTTAATATTGCCAACTGCTTTCGTAAATACGATTCGCGTAATTGGTACGATTGTTACCTGGTCGTGGGTGGAGGCGAACTTTATCGTTTCTATGTCGATGACAAGGTCGATGACTGGTATGAGGACATCTATGTGGTCGATCGTTCGAAGGAATGGTATTGGACTGCTAAGATTGGCCACGAGTCGGCATGGCACATTATGAGGGAGTGTGACTTGACGTTCGAACTGGACTTCCATGTCACCGATAATGCTTATAATGGCGTGAATGGAGGTGCGCAGAAAATTGATTTCTTCGTGACTGCAAAACTGGGCATAGTATACTATATTCCCAATGGGCAACATCGACAGCGTTTCGCCAATCCAAGGAAATACCACCGTTATTGGACGGAGTTGGATTGATTACGTTTCTATTCTGCATCAATTATACCTTTGAACACAATAATTCGTTTATAAAAACGTTATTATCAATATAACTTAAAAATTAAAGAAAATGAAATCCATCATCATTCACTCAGCTGCTTTCGCCATCCTGCTTGTGTCGAGTGGTTTCAATGCCAACGCTCAAGAGAATGGGACAAGTATCTGGGGAAATCGCGGCGGTCAATATGCTGGCGATGAGGGGATGAAAACTGAAGAGCAAGCTCTTCTCGAGTCTTTGTACACCGAAGAGGATGCTGAGCAAATTTCCAAATTGTTCCAGACCGAGGAATACATATTCCCGATGGACATCCGTGACAATTGGCACCTTGGCCTTCATCTTGGTGCTATGCATTCGTGGGGAAGTTATGACGATGAGGCAGGTTGGCTGAAACGCACCAATTTTGCCGCAGCCCTTTCTTTCGGCAAGTATCTATCTCCTGTAAATGACTTGCGTTTCCAGCTTTTCTATGGGCGTGGAACGGGAGTGCGTGGAGCAGACTCCAAGTATGATGCCAGTTTTTATCCCTACAACCTTGCTCACGAGAATGGCCTGGCTGATTTCCACACTTACCATTGGCATACTGCAGGTATCTCTGCCCAGTGGTTGCCCAATTTCACCAATCTTTTCCTGGGATATAATCCCGAACGTCGTTTCTCTATCAGTGGTTTGGTAGGTATTGGTTTGGAACACACATGGTCCTACAATGAAAAGGAACTTTCAATCGTAAGTGTCTGGGCCGAAAAGGCTAAGTCTGCAGCTCCTCGCAACCTTGTTGACTTGGAGTTCGGCGTTGTTGCAGACTATAAGCTCAGTAACCGATTGTTCCTCAATCTGGAGGTTACCGACAGATTCCTTGATGATACCTTCGATGGTCTTGTTTCTGACCAGAAGTGGGATGGTCATCTGGATGTCTTGCTGGGTTTGACTTATTTTATTCCAGGCAAACCTCGCAAAGCTGAACCTGAAGGTATTTATTTGTTGCATCGTCCAAATATCGTGGTTCCTGATCCTGAAGATGTGTTTGTCGATGTTGACAAGGATGTGATCTACACGCTCATATCGTTCGACAAGAATGTTGTTGAGGTGCCTCGTCTGCAGCAGAACAATGTCTATCAGACAGCTCAAGCATACCAGTCTGCTCCTCAGAGCAATATCTTCATCACCAATAGCAACAAGTTGGATGACACTACGTTCCACAAGCGTGCCTGGGCTATCAGCAAACTGCTTCACCAGCGCTGGCAGATACCTTATGAGAACATCTGGGTGGATGCCGACGAGGATCATATCCAAAAGCTCCAGATGCCTAACGTGAAGACGTATATCATCTTTATCATAAACGAAGAATAAATGCCCTACAAAGATATGAAAAAGATTATCCTTACTTTCAGTTTCGCCGTTGTGGGCATGATGACAGGTGCATACGCCCAGCAAGATGGTGTACAGATCGATACGGTATATACCATAAGTAAGCATGATAGCATCGTCTATCTGACCGAACATGTTTCAAACTGGTTTGTGGGTGCTTCGATAGGAGGCTCTTATTCAATGGGCGAAAATACACGTTTCGGCAATTTCTTCGACATGACTCGTCCTAGCTTCCAGATACAGGTCGGAAGAAGTTTCTATCCTCAGTTCGGCATGCGCATGACCTTGAATTATTTGAGTCAGAAAGGCCGTGCAGAATGGTCCACTTCCGAATTCCTCGAAAAATGGGCAGAGCGCGATGGCAACTATGACTTCTCGATGGCCGCTGGATTCATCGATGGTGTGTTCGATTTCCATAATGTAATTTGGGGCTACAAGGAAGACCGACGCTTCAGCTTGAAGGGTTATTTGGGCCTTGGCGCTTTCTACACCTTTGGATTTGACGGCAACAAGCTCGATTGGCTAGCCAATCCAACTTGGAGCGATTGTAACTATAATGGTGTTCATCATAACGCAGGCGATCGTTTGCCAAGTGGTTATGGATACCGAGTCGACCGTAAGAACAAATGGTACTATGCTGGACATATTGGTCTCATCGGCGAGTATCACATCTCACCTGCGTGGAGTGTCAATCTTGATGTGTCGTTCAATGGTACCGATGATGCTTACAACGGAATGCGTTTCCGCCGCGTCTACGATTCATATGTCGATGTTATGCTTGGTGCTCTCTATTATCTGAAGGATGCTTCGGGTTATCGTCATCGCAGACCAAGATACGTCTACATTGATTCTGACACTATTCCACTTCCTCCAACACCTGGGGTATTTGAGAGAGTTCATTACAAAGAAATGCTGAAGACAACGGTTTCGTTCTATATTGATAAGACTTTCGTGACCGATGCACAGCGTCGTAATGTTCGTTCAGTGGCTAAGTTTATGGAGAATCATCCAGACATCGATGTTGTTGTAACTGGTTATGCTGATGTCCAGACCGCTTATCCCAAGTACAATATGATGCTTTCGCAGAAGCGTGCACAGGCTGTTTATACAATGCTTGTCGAGGAATTCAACGTAGATCCCAAGCGTTTGAGTATGGACTACAAGGGCGACGAGGAACAACCATTCGAAATCGTAAACGAATGGAACCGTGCTGTTGTCTTCTACATCAAGCCGCACGATTCGAGCTTCACTCCTACGATTGAGGATAAGGCTGATGATATCAAGCTTAATTCTCACGAGTCGAAGCGTCTCAAGCAGACCGACAATAAGGAGACACGTTCTGCCTACTGATTACCACTTGAGTTCAGATGACCTAAAAAAAGAAAACTTGCATTATGAAAAATATTTCATCTATTCTAGTTGCCGTCCTCTGTATGGTGTTCCCGACTAGTCAGGCGTGTGCGCAGATGACTTTTGCTAAAGACGGACTGCGCTACCATGTGCTCGAGGGACAGAATGTCAGTGTCTGCTATGACGATGAAGACTCGCTCTTCCTTTCGGGGCGCGTGGTAATTCCCGAGCAGATAGTTAACCCTGCCGATGAAGTGGCCTATAAGGTTGTTGCTGTAGCTGATACAGCCTTTAAGGGTTGCGATCTCATCGATGTGCTCGTACTTCCCGCTAGCCTTCAGTGTTTTGGCGCTCATGCCATCGACCATTGTTTCAATATGGTGGCTTATGAAGTTGCTTCCGGATCACAGTTCTTTAAAACTGTAGATGGTGTGCTCTTTTCTGCTGATGGCACAACACTCGTTAGTTGTCCTACTGGAAAAGGCGGCGAATATGTTTTCCCTGAAGGTGTGAAAAAGATAGCTCCTGCTGCATTTTCAACCTGCAAAAATTTTAGGAGTGTTGAGTTGTCAGAGGGAATCAAGGAAGTGCCTGACTATGCGTTCTATGAATGCTGGGGTTTGGCAGATGTCAAGTTCCCCAAGTCGCTCGAAACTATTGGCGCTTACGCTTTCGATGGCACTATTCTTCAATTCCTGGATTTCGGCTCTAAACTGAAGAGCATTGGCAGTCATGCTTTCGACCGCTCGTCTATGGTAGAGTGCATTTGCCGTGGCAGCAAGCCTGCTCAAATGGGCGATGATGTTTTCGGTAACGATATGAACTATACCCGTCTATATGTACCTTCAGGCGCAGTGACCAGGTATAAGAAATCTGCTTGGAGCATCTTCCCGACAATCTACCCGGGTACTAGGACGCGTCGTTGGATGGGTAGCTATCGTTGATTAGAGATCCTTTCATTCGATTAAGTGGCATTGAAGAGCTGTTTCTGTTCTTCAATGCCCTTTTTCTTTGTTTTTTGTGTCGAAAACTGAAATTTTTGTCTGAAAAATTATTGTTGTTTCGAAATAATTAGTATCTTTGCACCTAAATAATACATTATATATATATTTAAATGATTTTACAAGCTACCGAGAATCCAGTCCTTATCCTTGAATCGGAGCATTGTGCTTTGGCTCTGCTGCCATCCATTTGTTCATCCGATGATGTCCGTGCCATGCGCCAGCGCTTGTTGGCCCTTGGAGTACAGTATGTCGTCCTGCAACTTGCTCCTGGTAAGCTTGAACTGACAACACAGGAGCTGATGCGAATGATTGTTGTTCTGAAAGATACAGGACGCCGTATGCTTTATGCTGATTTTCGACAGACTACAGAGCGATGTGAGTGCATCGACTATCAAGAAGGATCATTGCGCGATGACTTTGATTTTGGCCCTGTTGTTTTACTCAAGACCGATGTTTTCGACTGTGCCGATGACTCATCACAATACGAATTCGCCGCGTTCTACGACCTGCGTCTTCAAAGTTGTGGATGTGCGCCTTTTCTCCCGTTCCATCTGAACGAATATCTCTACACGTTTTATCCTGAGACCGATGGTAAAGGTTCGCAGTTCGATTACGTTAATCCGCGTAACCGTGCGGTTCAGCTCGAATATGAGGATGTGCTGACACGTTGGCTAGCCATCAATGGTGGGCTGATTGCTTCCGAGAAGCTTAAGCCTGCCGAACCGTTGTCCATAGGCGAAGACCATCGTCCATTGGCAAGCGTAGTCATTCCAGTCTATAATCGTGTACGAACCATTGGTGATGCTGTACATTCTGCTCTTCAGCAGCAGACCACCTTCGACTATAACATAATTGTAGTAGATAATCATAGTACAGATGGAACGACAGAGGTCCTTGCTCAACTTGCCAAGAATGATCGTCGTGTCATTCACCTCATTCCCGAAGAGAAGTCGCTCCTCATCGGAGGATGCTGGAACAAAGCCATCAGTTCGCCCCATTGTGGCCAGTATGTGGTGCAACTTGATAGTGATGACATGTATTCCAGTCCAACGACATTGCAACGGATGGTCGATGCTTTCGCCCAGCAGAACTGCATGGCTGTGGTCGGCAGTTATCGCCTCACCGATTTCGAACTCAACGAACTTCCCCCTGGTATCATCAATCATCGCGAATGGACACCCGAAAACGGTATGAATAATGCCCTTCGCATCAACGGACTAGGCGCACCTCGGGCTTTCCGTCGTGACCTGCTGTTGAAGTATCCTTTGCCTAATACAAGTTATGGTGAGGATTATGCTGCTATGCTGCGTACCACGCGTGAGTATCGTTTGGGACGTATCTACGACCCGTTGTATGACTGTCGGCGCTGGAGTGGCAATAGCGATGCTGCTCTGAGCCGTGAGAAGATCAATCGCAACAATCTTTACAAGGATCGCATTCGTACGATAGAACTTAATGCCCGTCGACGCCTTTATCCCAAGACCTTTTAACCTTATCTATATGATTGACTTGAATTCTCTTTTTGAACAGCAGATGGCTCAATGGCCTGAATGCCGTGCTCGGTATGATCAGTTGTCGAATGCCGGACGTCGCAGTATTACCCTCGATGGCCGTGAATATGTTTTGGCCTACAATCCGGGACGTTCGACGAGTGCAAAGGCTATCATCGTGAACGGGAATCCAGTGACATTGGGAGAGGGTAAAACTGGCGAGGTGCGCTCGTGTTTCCTCTGTGAACATGCCTTGCCTGAACAACAACTACGTGTAGCGGTCGATACTTTGCCCTTGCATCATCAATATCTGGTAGCTGTCAATCCGTTTCCTATCGTCGACCATCATTTTACAATAATCTGTAAGGAGCATGTGCGCCAGGAATTCAAGGGTAGAATGTGGGACATGGCTTTTTTCGCCGACCTTTTCCCCGATTATCTTATCTTTTTCAATGGTGCTTGTTCGGGGGCCAGTGCTCCCGACCACATGCATTTTCAGGCTGTGCCCAAGAGTTCTGTGCCGTTGATCGGGTGGAGCGAAGATGTAAGGACACAGTTAGGTGTCACTCAACACGTCCCCCACATTGAAGATTCCGATCACAAGAATATAGTAACATGGACTGAGGGCAGTGTCGCATATTGGTTGGTGATTGATCGTAAGGCCCATCGTCCAACTCAGTATTTCCTTCCCGATGACGATCCGAACAAAGTGGTCTATAGTCCGGCTTGCCTGGAATTCTGTGGACTGATTCCGCTTTGCCGAGAAGAGGATTTTGCTAAACTTACTCCTGAGATTCTTCGTGATATGATGCACCAATGCTACAAGCTGGAACCTATGCTTCATGTAGGTGTAATGGAAGGTAAGGAGATTCGATTCTCGGCTGACGAACGTGTCCATGCAATGCATTACATCGGAGAGAATTGTATGAAGGATGTACTCGACTATAGTTCCAATCGGGCAGAGGTACAGGAAATGCAGGAGTATTGGACGCATAATGAACCCTTTACCCTCGAAGGCGTCACTATCGGCAAACAGTTCCATTGGCAACAACGCGAAGATCAGGTGTTTCGAGGTTCGTTGCATATCATTGCACGCGAAGGGCAACTTCATGCCATTAATCTTATCCCCGTTGAGCAGTATCTCGCTAGCGTGATTTCCTCCGAGATGGCTGCCACAAATAGCCTTGAACTTCTCAAGGCTCATGCCGTCATCAGCCGTAGCTGGGTTTTGAGGCAGATATGTTCCACTAAACAAAACCTAAAGAGCGACTCTTCTACTCTTCACAATATGAGCGAGGCAGGGGATGTGATCTTCGTAAAATATTGGGATCACACTGATCATCATCTATATGATGTCTGTGCCGATGATCATTGTCAGCGTTATCAAGGCATCACTCGACAGGCATCTCCTCTAGTCGAAGAGGCCATACAAGCGACACGTGGCATTGTATTGACTGATGTCGATGGAAAGATTTGTGATGCTCGCTTCAGCAAATGTTGCGGTGGCCGAACTGAGTTATTCAGCACATGCTGGCAGGATGAGGATTTCGATTATTTGCGTGCTATCGATGATCCCTATTGCTCTCCCGACTTTATCGAGACTCTTCCTGGTGGAATGCAGGCAGTGCTTCAGCAGGTACTGAATAACTATGATCAGCAGACCGTCGATTTCCACGATTGGCAGGTGGATTATACGCAGGAAGAATTGTCTACCTTGGTCGAAAAGAAGTTATCCTTGGGATTGGGCATAATTCAGCATTTGGTACCCGTCGAAAAGGGCGCTTCAGGAAGGATCAAAATGCTGAAGATTGAGGGCAGCGAGAAGGCTATTGTGTTAGGGAAGGAGCTGCTTATCCGTAAGGCCCTCTCTCCAAGCCACCTCTACAGTTCGTGGTTCGATGTCGAAGAGACTCGTTCTCCTGAAGATGGTTCGTTGCATTTTCTTCTGAAGGGACACGGATGGGGACATGGTGTTGGCCTCTGCCAAATCGGTGCAGCTGCTATGGCTCTCAAGGGCTTCTCCGCTGAAGAGATTCTTGCCCATTACTATCCTGATGCCCACTTTACAATCCTATATTAGTTTTTAAAATATGACACTTTCTGACAAATGGTTCACTGCAATCTCGCAGAACGAAGACAACACAATCACCTACATCTCGGGTCGTTCCGACATCGATGCTTGGATCCAACAAGGCAAGATGAAGGAGCGCATAGAGGTGACTTGGCATTACGAAAAAGATGAACAGGGACTTCCCGGCAATGACAAGGAAGCGCAAATTATGGAAGCTGTGCAGGATCGCCTGCAGGCTGCTATGGAGAAGGACAAGCTTGCTATTATGACAGGTGTTTATACGGGTCAGGGGAAACGCGACATGATCTTCATCTGCCGCAACAACAAGGCTTTTGGCGAACGTCTCAATGAGGCTTTGTCAGGACTTCCCGAACTGCCTATCACCATTTATGCCGAACTCGATCCAGAAAACGAAGAATACAAGTCTCTCCTCGACATCAAAGGAGAAGAAGATTGATATAATCATTTTTGTTCATGAAGATAACCATCTTAGGAAGCGGCACGAGTATTGGAGTGCCTATGCCAACTTGCAAATGTGAGGTTTGTACGAGCAAAGATCCGCATGACAACCGCTTGCGTTGCAGTGCATTGGTTCATACTGATGATGACAAGGACATCCTCATCGACTGCGGTCCAGATTTTCGACTACAAGCCTTACGTGCCGACATCAAGAAGCTCGATGCACTATTGCTCACGCATAATCATTTCGACCATTGTTATGGCCTTGATGATTTGCGCCCTTGGGCATATTGGACACCTCTTCCTACCTATGCCGACAAGGGAATGAGCCAGTCATTGATAACACGTTGGGATTATATTTTTGTGCACCAATATCCAGGTGTACCTAAACTTATTCTTCATACGGTGCATCCAAGTCAAGGCGATGTCTTCAAAGTAGGGGAGACGGAAATAACTCCCATACGTTGCTATCATGGCGAACTGCCAATCTTAGGTTATCGTATAGGAGCTTTAGCATATATCACCGATTGTACAAAGATTCACGAACGAGACCTGCCGAAGCTCAAGGGAGTCGACACTCTGATAATCGATGCCCTCCGTTGGACTGAACATCCGACACATTACAGTGTGGCACAAGCAATGGTAATCGTTGAGCATCTTAAGCCGCGTCAGGTATTCTTCACACATATGAGCCACGATATGGGCCTTCATGCTGATTTCGAACGTCGATTGAACCGGGAACTATCGAAACTTTTCCCGCAGGAAATGCTCGACACCGTTCATCTTGCATACGATCAGCAGGAAATCATTGTTAATTGTTAATTATTTTTTGTAAATTGCTCCATGATTACCATCGTAGGACCTACCGCCAGTGGCAAGACCCGATTGGCTGTCGATGTTGCCTTGGCATACAATACTGAGGTCATTTCTGCCGACTCACGTCAGGTCTATCGCGATATGACGTTAGGAACGGGCAAGGACTTGGAGGATTACCTTGTGCGCGACGATGCTGGTAACATCATCAAGCAGGTCAAGTGTCATCTAATCGATATTCGTGAGCCAGGCTACAAATATTCCATTTATGAGTTTCAGCGTGACTTCCATCGTGTCTATGAAGATATGCTCAACCGAGGTCTGTTGCCAGTGATGTGCGGCGGTTCTGGCCTTTATGTCGAATCGATATTGAGGGGATATGAGATGCACGAGGTGCCAGAAAACCCCGAGCTTCGGAAGCGGCTAGAAGACAAATCGTTGGAAGAACTTACCGAAATACTCAAGACTTATAAGACGCTTCATAATCAGACAGATACCGACACACGCAAGCGTGCCATTCGCGAAATCGAGATTCGCGACTATTATCGCTCTCATGCTGAACAACTCACTGGATATCCTGCTGTCAAGAGCCTGGTAGTGGGTACTGAAGTCGATCGTGACGTGCGTCGTGAGCGTATTTCTCGTCGTTTGCGCGAACGTCTTGATGCTGGCATGGTCGATGAGGTTCGACGCCTTTTGGACGAACGTCATATCCCGCCCCAAGATCTTATTTACTATGGCCTTGAATATAAATACCTAACACTCTATCTCATCGGAGAACTCACATACGACGAGATGGTTCGACAGCTTGAAATTGCTATCCATCAGTTTGCCAAACGCCAGATGACATGGTTCAGAGGTATGGAACGTCGCGGCATCACCATCCACTGGATTCCTGCTGAACTTTCACGAGAAGAGAAAGTAGCTCGTGTACGAGAATTGTATGAAGATTATGCACGGTAATCTATGCAAATATAAAAAAACTGCACAATAAAGTGTGCAGTTTTTTCTTTTACTATCTATTCATCTCAATCAGCTCCTCCAGATAGCTGCGAGAATTGCTAAGACGTGGTATTTTAAGTTGTCCTCCCAGCTTGCCTTTCTTTTGGGTGAGCCAATCGGTGAATAGGCCTTGTCGTGCAACTATCAGTTCCAGTCGGTCGAGGAAGATTCCTTTGTAACGCTTGGCTTCGTAGTCTGAGTTGACTTCCTGCAGATGTTTGTCGAGCCTTTCTGCGAAGTCCTCCACATCCTTGGGCGCCTGCGAAAACTCGATGATCCAAGTGTGACGGGCTTTAGACCCATGGGCAACATCGCCCTCGTCAAGTACGGCGAAAGTGGGTGCTGCCGTATAGTCCAGGATGCGAGACCCAGTCTCTGCGCAGGTTTTGGCCAGCGCTTCGTCTGCATTGCTTACCATCAGTTCCTCACCAAAGGCATTGATGAATGCCTTTGTTCGGCCAGTGATGAAGAACTTATAAGGATCTCGTTGTGTGAAGCGTATGGTGTCGCCGATGATGTAGCGCCACAGACCAGGTGTGGTGATAACCATAGCGTAGTTTTTGCCTAGTTCTATTTCGGTCAATGGGACGGCACGCATCGATTTGCTACCTTCTTCAAACTCATCCATCGGAATGAACTCGTAGAAGATCTTATTGTCGATGACGAGTTGCATATCGTTGCTGTCCCACGATGATTGCACACCAAAGAATCCTTCCGAAGCGTTGTAGGTTTCCAGATAGTGCATCTTGTCTGAAGGAATCAGCTGCTTGTATTGTTCGCGGTAGGGAGTGAAAGCAATGCCTCCGTGGAAAAAGCACTCTAGATTGGGCCACACTTCGGTAATGTCTTTCTTTCCCGTTTCGGCAAGGATGTTCTTCAGCACACCCATCATCCACGATGGAACGCCCGAGATATTAGTCACGTTGACGTCTTTGGTCGTCTTGCAGAGAGCTTTCAATTTGGCTTCCCATTCGCCCATCAAGGCCACCTCCTTACTGGGTGTGCGGATGAAATTGACAGCAGGTGTTACGTTCTGGATCAATGTGGCTGAAAGGTCACCTGCATGGATGCCTTTGGGTAATGGTTCGTTCGAAAACGAACCGCCTAGGATAAGTCCCTTGCCGCTGAAGATCCTCGATTCGGGATTAAGGGCAAGATAGACGACCATCGAGTCGGTGGCACCGCGGTAATGACAGAGTTTCAATCCATCGTCGGTGACGGGGATGTATTTCGACTTGTCGGATGTAGTACCTGACGATTTGGCAAACCATCGACAAAGCCCTGGCCAAAGCACATTTTCTTCGCCTTTGACCATTCGCTCAATCCATTCCTTCTGCTGGTCATAGTTCGAGATAGGCACACGCTCAGCAAAAACTCTGTAGTCGGCCTTCTCTCCATGTCGCTCTTCCCTGAGCATCGACGCAAAGCCATACTGCTGTCCGAAGTCAGTGTCCTTGGCACGACCTACCAACCATGATAGCTGTTCTTGTTGAAGCTCGTGTGTATGTGTAGCATAACGTTCGAGCTGCTTGAATCGCCGCTCGAACGCTAGTTTGTATATGAGTCTTGTAAGATTTGCCATCTTTAACCCTTTTTATTCCTTCTACCTTTTTTCTCTCCTCCTTCGGCCTCAGCCTCCTCGGCATCGTGTATGATTGCCAGGCAGTCCTCGTATGTGAGTTGCTCGGTGTTCTTGCTGCGTGGCAGTTTGTAGTTCTTGCCGGCTTTAGAGAGATAAGGACCATAACGTCCATTGAGAAGCTGGAGTTCGGGGTCTTCTTCGAAGGTGCGAAGCACACGACGACGGTCTTCGTCACGTTTTTCTTCGATGAGTTTGATTGCTTCATCAAGCGAGATGGCAAGAGGATCGATACCCTTAGGTATAGAGATGTACTTGTTGTCGTGGCGTACATATGGACCAAACTTGCCGACACCTACACTGACGGTCTTCTCCTCGAATTCACCTAAATCCTTGGGGAGGTCAAAGAGTTTAAGAGCTTCGTCAAGGGTGATGGTGGCAATGCTCATCCCTTTCTGCAGTGCAGCAAACTGAGGTTTGTTCACTTCGTCGGCGGCACCAATTTGTACAACTGGACCAAAACGACTTATCTTAACAGAAACGGTATGTCCGCTCTTGGGGTCCTTGCCAAGGACACGCTCACCAGCCTTGTGGTCAGAACGTTCTTCGAGAGTTGATGTGATAAGTGGATGGAAGAGCTTGTAGAATGAATCGATGCAGTCTGACCACTGTTCCTTGCCTTCGGCTATCTCGTCAAACTCACCCTCAACCGTAGCGGTGAAGTTGTAGCTCATAATTTCAGGGAAATGCTGTGTGAGGAAGTCATTTACCACAACACCGATGTCGGTGGGAATGAGCTTGCCCTTGTCATTGCAATAGGTTTCTTCGCTGGTTTTGCTGCTGATCTTGCCAGTCTTGACGTCGAGGTGCAGACGGGTAATATCCCGCTTCTCGGCAGGACGGTCGCTTTTGGCTACATAATCGCGTGCTTGGATGGTCGAGATGGTGGGAGCGTAGGTAGATGGACGCCCGATGCCAAGTTCCTCCATCTTCTTGACGAGCGAAGCTTCAGTGTACCGTTGTGGATGCAAGGTGTAACGCTCCACGGCATCAGCCGCGTTAAGGTCAAGCTTTTGACCGTTCGCAAGTGCTGGAAGGCGGCTTTCGCCTTCGTTTTCACTCTCGCCCTCTTCGTCATAACTTTCAATATAAACCTTCAAGAAACCATCGAACTTGATGACCTCACCATTGGCAATGAACTTCAATTCATCCTCTCCTGCTATCTTGATTTCAACTTGAGTCTTCTCGATGATGGCATCTGACATCTGGCTTGCGATGGTGCGTTTCCAGATGAGTTCGTAGAGTCTCTGTTCAGGCATTGAACCCTCGATGGACTGTTGATCCATATAGGTGGGACGGATGGCCTCATGTGCCTCTTGTGCTCCTTTGGTGTGGGTTACATAGTTGCGTGTCTCAAGATACTCTTTGCCCATCGTCTTGAGGATCTGCTCCTTCGATGCACCCAAGCAGAGTGTGGAGAGGTTCACCGAGTCAGTACGCATATAGGTGATTTGTCCGGCCTCGTAAAGTCGCTGGGCAATGCTCATGGTCTGGCTGACGGTGTAGTGAAGCTTACGAGCAGCTTCCTGCTGGAGAGTAGAGGTAGTGAACGGCGGGGCTGGCTGGCGTTTGATGGGTTTCTGCTGGATGTCGCTGACGGTGTAGGTTGCTTTAGCTGCCTTTTCGAGGAATGCTTGGGCTTCTTCCCTGGTTTTGAATCGCTGCGACAGTTCAGCATTGAAGAATACAGTCTGCTTGGTTTGCGGGTCGAGGGTGGCAAACGTGCCCGATATGCGATAGGATGCCTCAGACTTGAAGTTCTCAATCTCGCGTTCACGTTCTACTATGAGACGTACGGCAACTGACTGTACGCGTCCGGCCGAAAGTGCCGGCTTCACTTTGCGCCAAAGGATAGGCGAGAGCTCAAAGCCTACTATACGGTCCAGTACACGACGTGCTTGCTGTGCGTTTACCAGATCCATATCGATCTTGCGGGGCGTCTCGATGGCTGACAGGATGGCAGGTTTGGTAATCTCGTGGAAGACTATACGACGGGTCCGCTCAGGTTCGAGCCCAAGCACCTCGTAAAGATGCCAGGAGATGGCTTCTCCCTCGCGGTCTTCATCGGAAGCCAGCCACACCATATCGGCTTTCTTTGCTTCCTTCTGAAGGTTGGCGACAAGTTCCTTCTTGTCGTCAGGTATTTCATATATAGGCTTGTACTGATGATCGACATCAATGCTGAAGTCTCGTTTCTTGAGGTCTCTGATATGACCGTAGCTTGAGGTAACCTTATAGTCGTTACCAAGGAATTTCTGGATAGTCTTTGCCTTGGCAGGCGACTCGACAATAACTAAGTTCATAGTTTATAAATAAATTTCTTTGGTTTCGGTTCATTGTATATAGGGGGGACGCCAGTTACGCCACTTTTCGATGGCCGCTTCGCGTTCCTCTTCTTCCTTCGACTTCTGCTGATCGACTTTCCTCAACGATTCCGTGATGGCTAATATCTCGCCGATGTTGGCGTCGATGGTCGCCATTTTGAGCGGTAGCTTGTAGCTTGAAGTGGAGCGTGCCTCCAAAGCCTTGCATTCCTTCAGTCGATTCTCTGCATCGCGGTAAGAGGCAAGTTGTTTGAGAGGTTGGTTTTCGAGATAGCGTTCAAAGTTGATGCGCGAGTGACGCCATTTCTTCTCATGCATACGTGCATATCCCATTGTGTAATAAGCAAGGGCATAGTATTGTAACTCTGTGCGTTCGTTCTTTACATCGTTGAACGAAATCAGGTCCAGGCAGCATGCCGCGTAATTACCCAATTGATATTCACATTGTCCACGCCAGAAGAAGGCTTCGATGCGAACTTGTTCACGGGGACCGTCATCGAGGTCGATAGCCTCGGTGAAAAAAACTTTGGCAGTTGCGTATTCGCCTTTCCTGTATGCTTGGATACCATGAATGAATGCGGCACTTTGATCATCGATGTCTATGAGTTCTGACTCAGCAAGTGGAATCTCATGAGCGGGCATAGGATGTCCTGCCATCAGTTCGCACTTGGTGCGCAAACTATCCACCCATCCCAGTTGCTGTTCGTTTAAGCGACCACCGGGGATGTGGGTGAGTCCTTCAAGGGCTTCGTTGTATTTGCCACGTTCGGCACAGCCAACGGCGTAGTTGTAGGCAGTCACTGCCAGTTCGTGTTCTATCTGTGCGCGGTCCTGTGCCTGGGCCGACAAAAGTGTGCCTGATGAAAGGGCAATCAATATGAATAGTCGGGTTGTTTTCATCTTTCTTTCTCTATTTTGGGGTGCAAATATACATATTTAAATAGAAATGACAAAATTTTAGCAAAGATTTGGAGATTTTTTTTGTTTTTTTTGAAGAAAAACATTACCTTTGCGCCACATTTATTACCTCACTTTGCAAATATTATGATTCAAATACGTTGCAAAAACAACAATAAGACCTATTCCTTTCAAGAGGGTAGTACACTGCTGGAGATCTACCAGAAGCTTCAGCCTGAGCTCCAGATTCCTTATCAGGTCGTTTCGGCAAAGGTCAACAATGCGTCACAAGGTCTTCGTTTTCGCGTCTATCAAAGTCGCGATGTCGAGTATGTCGGCTTGAACAATACTTCGGGTATGCGCATATATGTGCGTTCATTATGTTTTGTCCTTTATAAGGCATGCTCTGAGATCTTCCCCGAAAGCCGTCTTTATATCGAGCACAGTATCTCCAACGGCTTCTATTGCAACTTCTACACACGTGCCGCTGATCATGCTACTGCTGCTGATGTTGAGCGTATTCGCGAACGTATGCAGCAGATCATCGACAGTGATATGGCCTTCCATCATCGTGAGGCACCTACCGAGGATGCAGTGCGCATCTTCCGCGAACATGGCAATATCGACAAGGTGAAACTGCTCGAAACCAGCGATCGTGTCTATAGTGACTACTATTTGCTCGACGAAACTGTCGATTATTACTATGGCGCTTTATTGCCCAGTACTGGATACATTAAGCTATGGGGACTTGAAAAGTACCAGGATGGCCTCTTGCTGCGTGTACCCGATATGAGGAATCCTACGATGCTTGCACCCAAGGTCGATCAGCCACGCACCTTCGAGACTTTTGCCGAATATGTGCGTTGGAGCGTCATTATGGGTCTGTCGAATGTGGGTGATGTCAACCATGCAATCAAGGCGGGTCACGCTAGCGAACTCATCCAGGTCAGCGAAGCATTGCAGGAAAAAAAGATTGTTCAGATTGCAGAAGAGATCAATCGTCGTTACCTTGATACTGAGCGCCCGTGTCGCGTTGTTCTGATTACAGGTCCTTCTTCGAGCGGTAAAACTACATTCTGCAAACGTTTGTCCATTCAGCTGAAAGCATGTGGCCTCAAGCCGATGAGCATCTCTACCGACGATTATTTTGTCAATCGTGTCGATACGCCTAAGTTCCCCGATGGTCGATATGACTTCGATAATATCTCGGCGGTCGACAGTGAGACTATGGTGCGCGACCTTAATGCCTTGCTGCGCGGAGAACGTGTCGAGGTACCCGAATTTAACTTTAAGACGGGTTTGCGCGAATACAATGGAAAGAAGCTCAAGATGGGACGCAATTCGTTGCTCCTCATCGAGGGTATCCATGCGCTCAACCCGGCATTGACTTCCCAGATTGAGGAGTCGCTTAAATTCAGGATCTACATCTCGTGCCTAACTAGCATTTCGCTTGACGACCACAACTGGATCCCAACATCCGATTGTCGTCTGCTGCGTCGTATCATCCGCGATTACAATGTCGGTGCGTTCACTGCGCAACAGACCATTGCCCAATGGCCATCAGTCTGTGAGGGCGAGATGAAGTGGATTTTCCCATATCAGGAGACGGCTGACGTGATGTTCAACTCCGCTTTGCATATCGAATTCGCTGTGCTACGCAACCATGCCGAGCCCATCCTCGCTTCGGTGCCCAAGAACAGCCCCGAATACTGCGAAGCCCACCGTCTCTTGAAGTTCATCCATTACTTCGTCGCCGTCAGCGATAAGGAAATTCCACCTACCTCCATTATGCGCGAGTTCGTCGGTGGCTCCTCCTTCAAGTATTGATTTCTTATCTCCGTGTTCTAGAGGTGGCCAGATTTAGCCGCCTCTTTTTGTCTCCATTGCGGCCATCATTGTAGGACCCTCATTCGTTTCTCAGTAGCGGCCATCTTTGTCCGTGCCTACAAAAAGGCAGCGAAGGTCGCCCTCCGCTGCCCATATTTATTCTCGAGATGCATCTCACCACTTTTCCACATGAACCTTTTCCCACTGTAACTTGGCTGTGTCGTAAGGCTTGCGCTCTTCGCCAATGTGTCCGATGGCGATGATGTTGAGCACCTCGTATTCATCTGGTATGCCCAACAGTTGTCTGACGACATAAGGAGCAGGCACACCATCTGCATTCTCGCGTCCACGCATTTGGCACCAGACACTGCCCAATCCGAGGTCTGTGCATTGCAACTGCATCTGTATGCTGGCAATCGAAAGGTCTTCAACCCATGTATCCGATTCAGCAGGATTGGCACAGAGAACAATGGCCATGGCGCATTTAGCAATTTGTGCAGTACCCATCGGACGTGCTTCGCTCAGCTTCTGCAATGTCTCAGGGTCGTCAACCACAACGAAATGCCAGGGATTGCGCCGCTTGCCAGCAGGAGCCATAAGCCCTGCTTCCAGAATCATACGTACCTGGTTCGGATCCAACAGTTCCCCGGTATATTGCCGTATGCTTCGCCTATGTATCACTAAATTATGAAAACTATCCATACCTTTTCGTTTTTGTTTTTATTAGTGTCTTCGCTAGCGACAGTACTTGGCCGCTTCTCGTGTCTCCGTCGCTGTCAAGTTTGGTCGTCTGATCTCCTCACTTTCCAATCTGCTTCATCATCTTGGCCACAGCCTCGGCGTTCTTCTGGAACTCGGGGTTCTTTGTATTTTGTGCCAAGGAAGACCACAGCTTCTGTGCTACATCGAGGTTGCGTAATGCATCACGATAACGACGGATGTTGTCGTCGGCCTGGCACTGTCCGCACTTGGTGTGAATCATCGCCATGTCTACGCAGAGTTGCTGGTCGAGGCGCAGGTTATTGAGCACACCAAACTGGCTGATCACGCGGGTGTAGGTGTCGCACTCTGCCTTCAGTCCTTTGCTCTTGTGCTGCAAATCGCCCAGCTCGAGGGCAGCATTGATCACAAAGTGGATAACTCGTCCATCACGTGGATATGCCTTGAAGCAATCCAGTGCCATGTCCATATTCGATCGAAGAAGTACCGAAAGGTCGCGCTGTGATTTGCCTTCCTTGCGGTAGTAAAGACCCAGATTGTGGTTGGTAACACTGAGCGTCAAACGTGCAATGAGTGAGCGCTGTGACATCTGAATGCCCGCTTCCTCGTCCTCCTTCTTGAGGGCGGCGAGGTAACGCATCTGTCGGATCTGGGCCTCAGTATATGCGTCATAACTTTCGTCAGTTTTGCCAAGGTGGTCATAAAGTTCACCCATAGTCTGGTAGAAATTGCAAAGACGCAGTTCCTCATCTTGTCCTTTCTCATTGTCCTCGCCTTCTTTGTTCAAACCGTCGAGGTAGGCCTGTATCAACGAAATGCAGCCTTCTGAATAGTTAGTGAACTGTTCCTGCAGTGGTTGAGGCATCTGGTAATATAGCTTCGACATGTCGATATGCTGGTCGATGATGTTGGTTGAGAGTTGATGGGCGCGTTTTTCGTCAGCCTCTACCTCCTCGCTGACTTCACTTGTGTCAGCATGCTTGTTGGCAAGAGCTGCGATTTGTGCTTGTTCTACCTTGACAATGGCCTCAAAGAGAAGGCTGATGGCCTTGGGCTGTGCCATCTCTTGACAGATTTTCAGGCAGAGCCAGTACTGGCGTACCTGCTCATCGCTGATTGTTGTAGGATCAGCCTGCTGAAGGGGTGGCATAAGGTAATTGAGTGCACCGATGAAAGCCTGTTGAGCCTGCTGTTCAAACTCCTTGGCTTCTTCCTCCTTCTGTTGTTGGTGGGCAATCTGTGCGCGTGTTCGTGCGCTCTGGGCAATGCGTAGCTTGGCTATACCCAGTAGCACAGTGATTTCGTTGTTGCCCTGTTGGATCATCGAACCGATGATGTTGTGAAGCTTTTCAGCCACGACCTTCTGACGGTCGGGATTGCCGACGATGGCAATACAGTCATTGAGCTGAAGCATAAGGATCTTCTTCTGATCGACCTTCTCGCTCTGCACCAAGGGCAGGTCGAAGACGCACTGCTGCACATACTCCGGACCATCCTTTAATGCATTTCCCATTGTCATCACGGCCAGACGCAACGATTCACCCTCGGCCTGGCTGATGTATTCGGCAGCGGCAGCTGCCTCATCTCCATCGAGCAGTAGGTGCATGGTTTGAAGGTCACGCACAGGATCGCCTGCCTGGCAATGTTCAAGCAGATGATAGCCAAGGTCACTGGCACATGCACGATAGGCTCCTTCGCCCATCAGCTTCTGCAGGCTCACGCGAATAGGAGGGAAGCGGAAGTCGGTCACCTCGCAGTTGGGTGTTAGACTGCGCTTTACGAAAAGGTCGAAGCCCAGTCCTGTACAGAATTCGGTCCATATTTGAGTGTTAAAATCTTCGCCGATAACGGCCTTCAGGTCGTCGATGCGCACACCGTTTGTCGAACTACATAAATAACGGAAAGGCTCTCCCACATTGTCTTCGCCCAAGGCAGGGGAAGCAACGTCTATGATGAAGTCATAGAGCACCTTGGCATCAGCCTCGGTCACATCCTTGTCTTTCGCACATACGTCCTTCACCTTGTCCAGCATCTCGGCATCTAGCGAGGACTTGAATTCTTCAATAGTCATATTTAAAAATAGTAGTTTTCGTTAATTATTTTTTTCGGTATTCCGTAATTTCGGTATAACGAAAATCCGAAATCCTGGTCATAATAATCCTTTTATGCAAAAACTATGCCACGGATATCATCGTGGCATAATATAAAGTTAATCATTGAAGCTTATCGCATTCGTTTAGCCAAATTGTCGCACATGCGTCGCTAGGCATCCTCAGGTCACCGCGTGGCGATATGCTTACCGTACCGACTTTCGGCCCATCGGGCAGACACGATCGCTTGAATTGTTGCTGGAAGAAGCGGCGGAAAAAGCTGCGCATCCACTTCTTGATGGTTTCGTCGTCATAGGTTCCCTCGCGTACATCTTTATATTTATCGCGCTGGAAGGCCTCTTTTGCCAGCAGGAAGATTTTCTTTGGACTTGCTCCAAAACGGAACGAATGATAGAGGAAAAAGTCATTCAGCTCGTAGGGGCCGATGAAGTCCTCAGTCTTTTGCTCAATCTCTCCCGCACTGTTGGTGGGTGTCAACTCAGGAGAGATGGGTGTGTCGATGATGTCCAAGAGGTAGTGGCGTGCTTCTTCGTCTCCCTTCATGGCAGCATACCTCACCAGATACTTCACAAGCGTCTTGGGAATCGAAGTGTTAACGGCATACATCGACATGTGGTCGCCGTTATAGGTACACCAACCCAATACCAGTTCTGAGAGGTCACCCGTTCCAATCACCAGTCCTCCGGTCTGATTGGCGGCATCCATCAATATCTGGGTCCTTTCGCGTGCCTGGCAGTTCTCGTAGGTCACGTCCTTGTTGTTTGGGTCTATGCCGAGGTCCTTGAAATGCTGCAATACGGCCTCCTTAATAGAAATTTCGCGTTGGGTAATGCCCAGGGCAGTCATCAGTCCTAAGGCGTTGCGATAGGTGCGTCCTGAAGTGCCAAAGCCAGGCATGGTGATGCCAATGATGCGCTCTCGGTTCCATCCCAGTTTGTCAAAGGCGCGTACAACCACGAGTAAGGCCAGTGTGGAGTCCAAACCACCTGAAATGCCAATCACTGCGGTCTTGGCATTGATGTGGTTCAGACGCGTTACAAGTCCCTGAACCTGGATGTTGAATATTTCCGAGCAGCGTTCCTCCATATCGGCATCGTTCGAAGGAACAAACGGCCTTGGGGCGATATATCTATACAACTTGGATGTGAAGTCGGGAGAAGGCAGCGTGGTGAGTTCCACCGTGTAGTAGCCATTCTGAGTGGGTTCACAGGTATGGTGCCTGTCGCCATAGATCATCTTCTCGGGATGAATCCCCATCTCGGGTTGCAGTTGAGTAAACGAGGTTTGAGTGCGGCGCAGCACTTTCAACTTTTCTATATCTACATCGCGCACCAGCAGGCTCGATTCCATCTTGAAGCGTTCGCTTTCGCCCAACATAGCACCGTTTTCAGCAATCATTCCCTTGCCTGCAAAAACAAGGTCGGTGGTCGATTCGCCGAAGCCCGAAGAGGCATAGACGTATCCACAGATCAGTCGACCGCTGTGCGACTCAATCATCTGGCGCAGGTAGGCGTGCTTGCAGGTCACTTCGTCCGAACAAGAGAGGTTCACGATGATATTAGCACCAGCCAGGGCCATCCGACTCGACGGAGGAATGGGTACCCAAAGGTCTTCGCAGATTTCGATACCTAACGTGAATCCCTCGAACCCGAACAACAGATTGGCACCAAAGATGATACTATCAAAGCGCTTGTCTGCCAATTGCCCCAGGTCAATTCTTGCACCTGCTGGAACTTCAGCTCCACTGGCGAACCAACGCGCCTCATAGAACTCGCAGTAGTTAGGCAGATAAACTTTTGGCACAATACCCACAATATTGCCGTCACCGAGCAGTACTGCGCAGTTGTATAGACGATTCCGATAGGAGAGGGGTGAGCCCACAATGACTGCCATATCAATACCGCGTGTGGCTTCTGCAAGGTGTTTCAGTCCCTCGCGAGCTGCATTGAGCAAAGACTCATGGTGAAAAAGGTCTGCACAAGTGTATCCCGTCAGCGAGAGTTCCGGGAATGCTAGCACTTGCACACCTTCGTCGTGAGCCTCACGTATCAGTTGGATGTGCTGCTTCAGATTATACTCCACATCCGCTACCTTGACGGTAGGGATAGCCGTGGCTACACGCAGCAGCCCATAGTCATCGTATATCTTTGTTGTCTTTTTTGCCATTTCTTTATCTGTTTAGAGCTAGGTTGCAGTTATTGATGGTCGCCTTTGCCTAGTGTTTTGTTGCGGCCAAGTTTGCTGCCTCTTCTTATCTACGTCCTCGTCGTGGCGGTTTTTGTCCGCCTTTTCGCTGGCTTTTAGCCTTCGGATAGACTCCCTCCACACGTCGGGTCTTGACGTTCATCAGTCCCTGCTTATCATTCGAAAAGACGTCGCTGAACGACTTTGCCTTCATATTTTCCTTCTTAACGGCCTTCTTCAACTGGGTTTCGTCCATCTCCATCGCCTCGGCATTATTCTTTAGTACGCGACGTTCTCCGGCCGTGCCGTTCTTGGCTTTCTTGCGCAGAAGCTTGCTTTTGGGGTTCTGCATCTTTGCTTGCATTTTCTGCCGCTTCAGTTCGTTATGCTCTGCCCACCAGGGATTCCTTTTGCGTTCTAGCTCGTCCAAAGCTTCCTGCGAGATGGCGTTCTTATAAGGGTTCGAGGGATCGACTTTCTGTCCATCCACAGTGACAACGTCGTGCTCCGTATCAATCTGCATACCGATGTGTGCTGGTTGTCCATTGACTTCCACGCGTCCGTCTCCGATGAGTTCATCAACTTCGCGTCGGCTGCATACGCCCGACTCGCTCAAATATTTGTTGATTCTTTCGATTTTTTCCATACATTTGATCTTTTAACGGTGCAAATATACACATTTTAATTTAAAAAACATCACCTCTACACCCAAAATCTAACAATTTTTACAAATTTTCACACAAAAAATTTGGAACTTACAAAATAATCATCTATCTTTGCACCCGCAAAATCGAAAGATGGAGCAAGTTCGGGATGTAGCTCAGTCGGTAGAGTACACGTCTGGGGGGCGCGAGGTCGCCCGTTCGAATCGGGTCATCCCGACTAGGTTGCAAGGTTTTTCCTTGCAACCTTTTTTCTTTTATCCGTTACTCTCCTCTTTTACCACCATGTCCTTGTCTTGCTTTCCTCTTTCTTCATCTTGGCAGCGTACTGCCGCCACCCTCCGTTCCCCTCACTGCATACAGATAGCAGCTTTCCCTTCGGTTCCTATGTCTTGTTGCGGCCAAGTTTTACCGTTATCACTTCGCACATAGTACCAAAATAACCAAATATTCCTCTTTTTTGAAAACTCTCCTCCAAAAATTTGGAGCGAATAGGAATAATCACTATCTTTGCCGCGTAAAATTAATACTTTTCCAAGCAGATATCCATTAATCATATGAAATATATCTCCCTCATCGTTTTGTCTCTTCCTCTTCTCTGCATCTCTTGCAAGAAAGAGACGGTGATATGGCAAGGTATCACTTACGAGACTATCAGCACTTCTGAAACTCCCTTCCCAATGTCTGACGTCCAGATTCCCGTGTTCCCCGACCGAGGATTCGACATTACAGACTATGGCGCACGTCCAATGCCCCATGGTGGTTATCCTACTGCTATTGATTCCTCCCGTATTATCCGCACCAACTCCCAAGCTTTCGAACGTGCTATGGAGGTTTGTTCCGGCTCAGGTGGTGGACATGTCGTTGTACCTAAAGGGGAGTGGCTCACCGGCCCCATCCGTTTCCAAAGCAATTGTGATCTCTTTCTCTCTGATGGAGCTGAAGTCATCTTCAGTAGAAACCCTGACGATTTTCTTCCTGAGCAAATGACCTCATGGGAAGGCATCGAATGCTACAACTACAGTCCACTAGTTTATGCTTGGCGTTGCAACAACATCGGTATCTCTGGGTCAGGCACTTTCCGCCCTCTTATGGATGTTTGGGAAAAATGGTATGAGCCCACCTTTGAACACCTTAAGGCCCTTCAGATGCTCGACAACTGGGGAACTTTTGGAGCACTTTTTTATGCACGTAACATCTCTGGCAGCAAATTCCGTCTTCGTCCGGCTCTTATTCAGTTTTACCAATGTTCCAATATCCTTCTTCAGGATTTCAAGGTCCGACAGTCGCCTCACTGGGCCATCCATCTCTTTAATTGCGAGGAGGGTATGGCTCGTCGTCTTGACATCGTTGCTCTCGGTCGTGATAACGACGGAATTGACCTCGAAATGACTCGCCATTTTATTGTTGAAGATTGCTCTTTTGACCAGGGTGGTGATGCTATTGCTATCAAGTCTGGTCGTGTTCTTGAAAACTGGAATACCCCTAATTCCTCTCGTTACATTGTAATTCGTCGTTGTGTGGCCAATCGAGCTAAAGCCTTTCTAAGTATCGGCGAAGAGATCTCCCACGGAGTACACAATGTCTATATGCATAATTGCCAGGCAAAAGGCGAACTTGATGATTTCTTCTCTATTCGCTCTAACCGTCGTCAGAATTCTCAAGTCGATAGCATTACTGTAGAACATTGCGAGGCTGCCTCTCTTCAGCGCATTTTCGCCATCGATACTGATGTCTATGGAGATTGGCGTGGACGTATGACTTCTGGCCCAGATTCTTGTGTCGCAACAATCGCAGGCATCACTATGCGTGACATCAAGTGCCGCCGTGCCGTTGCACTCGTTGATATCAATGGCGATGCTAAGCGCCCCATCAAGGATGTGACTATCGAGGATCTCAACGCCGACAGTGTCACCTCCTTCCTGTCGCATACTACTCACGTCATTGATTATAAGCCCTCAGCCATCCGAGCACGCCATCTTGGTCAATCTTCCCTCCAACCCCGCCGTCCCCAATAATCAGTCAAGTCCTTCTGTCCCCGTCTTTGCCATCTTGTTACTGCCTCCTACCGTTTAGCGTCTCCGAGTCAGCCAAGTTTGGCCACTTCCCTCAGCGTTTCCGTTGTGGTTATCAATCGCCGCCTTCCTTCTTATTATGAAAGCCCTCCACACCCTCTTCATAGCACTCTTCCTTCTGACTTTCCCCTTCGCTTCTGCCCAGTTCCTCGTCAAGGACGACTATTGGACGCTCGAGCAGATTGGCGAGGGTTACTACGATGTCGAAGCCGCAGTGATCTTCCAGAAAACCTTCGGCATCACAGGTCATAATTATGTCAAAGGAAACACATTTTCCGAAATCGGTTTTCGTGAAGCGGGACTGACACCCCCTGCCGAAGTAAACGGCCTTCAGGTTTCGTTTTTCCAGCCTGCCGACTTCGGCTATTATGCTGTGTTCGACGAAAAGGACTACAACATCATCGAACCTACTACTATCCTCGTTCTATATAATAAGGAAAAGAAACCTACCCACCAGTATCTGCTAAGCGAAGTTTTTGCCAATGGTCGTGTGTGCGATTTTCGCTATGCCGATGGTCTTTTTTACATAGCGTTAGGCAACGAAAATCGACTGACGGAGTTCGGCTATATGTCTTACCAGCTGTTCTGCTTCGACCTTCAGGCCGACCGCATCCTATGGCGTACCAATTATGAGGTTTGCAAGAATCAGTTCGACGTGCTCGACAAATATCTCGTCTCTGGGTTCGGAGGCTCCGATCTCTCCGATTATGTCTATCTCATCGATCGTCGTACCGGTGTCGCTCTCGACTATGTGCCCACTCCTTCACAACCAGAGTATATCGAAGCCACCCGCACTCAAGATACCGTCTATGTGGTCGATTTTAATTCGGTGATCTATCGTTATCTCATCCTCGATAGATGCGTTCATGTCACTGGTAATGGCGTGCGACTGCGTCGTGGCCCTTCCACCAGCCATGAGATTTTTGCCGATGCCAAGGGTCGTCCCATCTATCCCTTGGCAGGCGACAATCTTGTCTATCTTGGTCAGTCGGGCGACTTTTACAAAGTGCGCTTCAAGAAGCAGGAACTTTATATCGCCAAGCGCTACTCCGAACTCCGCGATCATATGCTCGAAAAGCAGAAACTCCTCACGCGTTGGCAGGACGCACTCGCTAGCCGTGGTGAGTATGTTGCTGCTCCCGCAAGCATTCTTTTTGTCGATATAGACAAAGATGGCGTTGACGAACGTATTTGCAAGGACTTCAATGACAACATAGCTGTCTTCACGGCGCGTAACCAGAACTATCAACTACTCTTCCTCGACAACCTCGAAAGTACACATATCTATCCCTCATCCGATGCCTTGCGCACCTATATGGACTTGTCCAATGGTTATATATCCGAGTCCATCTATCTGCTCAATGGCAGCCGTCTACAGGCCACCTATCGCCGCGAGAACGACACTTACACCAAACTCATCCCTCCCTCCAATTCACCCATCAAGATCAAAGCCAAGGAGTACGAAGCACAACGTGCCCGCCTCGATGCCGCACCAGAGCTTTCCCTTGACACTTGCTTCGACCTTTGATGCCCCCTTTTTATCCCCGTCGCGGCCGTCCTTGGTCGCTGTCCCTTCCTCCTGCGTTTCAATATCGGCCATCATTGGCCGCCCTCGTTCCTTTTTTAATACCACCCCTTTATGAAACCCTTCCATTTCCTCCCCCTCGCCCTCTGTCTGCTGGCCTCTTGTGCTCAGCAACCCACTCAGTCTCCCGACCCTGCCGATGAGCAGCAACTCTACATCGGCGATAACATCGCCGTAGCAAAGACCCAGTACGGCTATGTCAAGGGTTACATTCTTCATGGCACATACACCTACCTCGGTATCCCCTACGGAAAAACCACCGAAGGCGAAGGTCGCTTCCTTCCCGCCCAGGCTCCAACTGCATGGAATGACACACTGCCCACCGTCTTTTATGCGGCGTCGGCTCCACAGTTCACCGAGGGCAAATATGCCAACAACTACTACACTTTCACCGACCACTGGAACTACTATGATGTTGGTGAGGATTGCCTCAAACTCAACGTCTGGACTCAAGGCTTGGCCGATGGCAAGAAGCGTCCCGTCCTCTTTTGGATCCACGGAGGAGGCTTCACCAATGGTAATGGCATTGAGCAGGATGGCTACCATGGTGAGAATCTCAGTCATTATGGCGATGTTGTCTTCGTTTCCGTAAACCATCGTCTCGGCCCCATCGGCTTTTCCGATTTCTCTGCCGTCGATCCTCGTTATGCTGATTCGGGCAATGTCGGCATTCTCGACCTCGTGGAAGCCCTCAGATGGGTGAAAAACAACATTGAAGCCTTCGGCGGTGATCCTGCTAATGTTACCATTATGGGCCAGTCGGGTGGTGGAGCCAAAGTCTGTACCCTCGTCTCTATGGACGAATGTAAAGGCTTGATCAGCAAAGCTGTAGCTCTTAGCGGAAACATCTATAGTGCAATCGATCAGAATTATAGCTCTGCACTCGGTCAGTACATCTACCAGAAGGCAGGTCGCAATATGAAGAAACTCACCTCTATGCCTTGGATCGAATACCTCCGTTTCGCCAATGAGGCCGCTGCCGAATTCAACCAGAAGACAAAAGGAAACGGTATGATGCGCGGTGCCTTTGGGCCTGTTGCCGATGGCCGTCACATCCCCAAGGGAACCTTCTTCCAGGATCCCAATGGTGCTTCTGCAAATGTGCCGATGATTTTCTCCACCACCACTTGCGAGAATTCCATCAGCCGCACCAACGCAGCCCTCGAAACGCTCACCGACGAGCAGCTCGTTCCTTTTGTCGAGCGCTCTAAGCCTGGCCGTGATGCCAAGGCCATCATTGAAGCCTACCGTAAGGCACTGCCTGACAAGTCGGGAATTGAACTTCTCGGCTACATCAATAGTTCGCGCGATCGTGTCATTGGCGCAATCAATGCCAAGGCCGTACAACCGGCTCCGCTCTATCTCGCATGGTTCGATTGGCAGCCACCTCTCTTCGATGGTCGTATGCGTGCTTTCCATTGTCTTGACATCTGTTTCTGGTTCCGCAACACCGACCTTATGGTGACTCACACAGGTGGCGGCGCTCGTCCTCGTGTACTTTCCACCAAAATGGCTGATGCCCTCCTTGCATTCATGCGCACTGGTGACCCAAATTGCGCATCTCTTCCTGAGTGGCCACGCTACACTCCCGAAACCGGCCAGAGCATGCTCCTCAATGACGGCTGCCATGTCGTCGACGACATCGACCGTGATGCTCGAGCCCTGCTTCAATAATCTCGTGCACTTGTTGCAGTCAGGATTCTCTATCCATCTCAGAGATCCCGTTGCGCCCATTGTAGGCTATTCCCTCTTCTGTGTTTCATCGGCGGCCTTCTTTGGCCGCCCTTTTCATTTTGCCTCATTTTGCCCACTCTACCCATCAATTCTTACCAAATCATTCTCTAAGCCCCACTTTTCACCCGTAAAAACACCCACCCAAACAAAAAAATCCTTACCTTTGCCCAAATTATATCAATCCAACCCATTCGCAAATTCTCAAATTCGTGACAAAAAAAATCAAAATACTCCTTCTACTCGCCGTCGTTTCCGCTTCGACAGTACAGGCCCAGACCCCTGATGGCTACGACGATGGTATATACCACAAATGGGAAATCAAGTTCGACGCCGCACCATCCATCGCCTCCCGAGGCGATCAGGACGAAGGCTACGGCCTCACTGATTACGATGAGTCCATCGGTGCCGACCTTGGTTTTGGCTACAACTTCACTTCCAACTGGTATGCAGGCCTGTCCTCGGGATTTTGGTTCCATTGGGGAGGCGAGACCAACAAGATGATTCCTGTCCTCGCCGATATTGTATGGCGTTGGAATCTCGGTACCAGCGAGCGTTTTTCTCTTTTCCTCCAGGGCCGCTCAGGCTACCTCTTCGGTCTCGAGAAGGATCGTGATCGCTACAAAGGGCTCCCCGACTATCGATTCTCCGACCATTTCTATGCCGATATTCAGCCCGGTATCTATATTCGCACTCGTCGAAACATCGACTTCCGCGTCTCTCTCGGTTATGGCTACACCCATCCCATTCATAACTACGAGCAGAAGTACATCGATGCAATGTCCGAAGAGCAGCGCGAAGAATTTGGTAAGGACTATTATTTCGCCCAACCCGAACACATCGTCACCCTCAAGCTCGGTTTCAACTTCCGTGGCAAACCTACCACACCTTCTCGCAACTTCAAACTTGAAGACGAGATTGAAGAGCTTGAAGTTAAAGCTCGCATAGAGCGTCAGGTTGCCGACCGTGCACAATACCGTGCTGACCGCGCCACCGAGCGTTTGGCAAAGAATGATGAACAGTTCGAGCGTCAGGTCGAGAAGACACGCCAGCGAGAGTCCGACATGGTTCTTTATTATGTCATTCCCGATGCCGACGATGTCCCCACTATCGATGCAGATCTTCAGCTCCTCGCTGAATGGGCCAAGTCGCACAAGAAAGGCCGTATTGTCCTCAAGGCTTATATCGCCAATACTCGTTCTGCCCTGTCGTATGCCTCCGACGCACGAAAGCGCATCAAGCACGTCAAAGACGTTCTTGTTAACACCTACCATATCAAGGCCCGCGTCATTAAGTCCGACATTTACGTAGTTTCCGACAAGACTGCCCGCGAAAACGACATTTCCCGCCGCGTAGACATCTACAAGAAACTCCGCAAATAATCCTTCGTTTATTCGTGGCCGCCAAACTTGGCGGCCCTTCACCCTTAATACCCATCCCCATGAAACCCCTAAAGTCCCTTCTCCTCGCCGCCTTGACAGCCCTGACGCTCGTTTCATGCGGCACTGCATCGAAAGTCCCCGTCACAGGCCGTGTCCACCGCCTTTCTGTTTCTGACGAACAAGTGCTTAGCCTCAGTAACTCTCAGTACAAGGAGTATATGGCTTCCGCCAAAAAGTCAATCGACGCTAACGCCACAGCCCTTGTCAAGCGTGTCGGACAGCGCCTTGCCACTGCGGTCGAAACTTATTTGCGAGAAAACGGATTCGCCAACGAACTGCAGTACTTCAACTGGGAATTCAATCTTGTGAAGGACGATGCTGTCAACGCATTCTGTATGCCCGGTGGTAAGATTGTAGTTTATGAAGGTCTCCTGCCCGTCACACAGGACGAGCCATCCCTCGCCATCGTCCTCGGCCATGAGATTGCCCATGCTGTGGCTAAACATAGCGCCGAGCAGATTTCGAAGAAGTACAATCAGAGCCAGTTCACTCAATTAGGAGGAGCTATCCTCTCGTCTGCTGTTGGTGAAGGTGCAGCCCAAGTGGCCACCGCTATGGCATCTATCGGTCTCCAGTTCGCCAACGCTCACTACAGCCGTGAGAACGAAAGCGAAGCTGATCATATGGGCCTCGTCTTCGCAGCTATGGCAGGCTACGATCCTGCCGTTGCAGTTACATTCTGGCAGCGAATGAGTGCCGCATCCGGCGGTGGTTCCACCAGCTATCTAAGTAGTCACCCCAGCGATGCCAAGCGTATCACCGACATCCAGAAGTGGCTCCCCGAGGCTCAGCAGTACTACCAAGCCTCTAAGGCCGCTCCTGCTGCCACAACGCAGTCCTCTTCAAAGAAGTCCACGAAGGCCTCCACAAAAACTAACACAAAGGCTTCCTCAAAAACCAATACCTCTAAAGCCACGACTTCCAAGAAGTTCACTTTCTGACCCCATAATAAGAGGCGGCCCATCTCGGCCGCCTCTTTCATTGACCCGCGTATTCCTCGTTTGCGTCGCGGCCAAGTTTGCTGCATCTCTCTTCATTTCATTTCGTGTCCCCGTCGTGGCAGTTCTTGTCCACTTCCCTTTGGTGTCCTGGCCTCGACCATCTATGGCCGCCCAAATGAAAACTCTCCTCATCAATTTCCCCCAAAAAACACCAAATATCACCATAAAAACACATTTTTTACCCCTAAACGTGTACAACCTATTATATAATAGATTATATTTGCCATGAAAAATAAAGTTCTACTGCTTTATGCGCGAAATTATTTGTATTGGTCACATCACGCATGACCACATCGTAACCCCAGATATCGACCTTCATATCCCGGGCGGTACTGCATGGTATTTCGCATGGGGTATGCATGCTCTTGCAGCTTCCGATCCCGCACCTTGTTCTCCTTATCGACTCATTACCGCAGTAGGAGAGGAGGATATGCCTGCCGTCGAGCAGCTGCGCAATGCAGGTGTGAATGTCGAGGTTCTCCCAAGCCAGGCCACGGTGTATTTCGAAAACAAGTATGGCGCTAATATGAACAATCGCCAACAGCGAGTGCTCAGCAAGGCCGCTCCCTTCACTTGGGATCGCCTCGAACCCCTGCTCCAGGGCGTTGACCGCCCATACTTCATCCTCGGTTCACTTTTGGCTGACGATTTCCCTCTCGATGTCATCCATCGTCTCCACGAGATTGGCAAGGTCGTCGTTGACGTGCAAGGTTATCTGCGCGAAGTTGTAGGCGAAGAGGTTCGTGCTACCGATTGGCTCCAGAAGCAGGAAGCCCTTCAGTATGTCGATGTCCTCAAGACTAACGAATACGAGATGGACGTCCTTACGGGCGAAACCGATCCTGTCAAGGCTGTTCATAAGCTCGGCAAATGGGGTGTAGGGGAGGTTCTTCTCACACTCGGCGACCTCGGTTCGGTCATCTATCGCCGCAAGGTGGATAGTACCACCCGCATTGAATCTTTCCCACCTCGTAAGCTTGTCGATGCCACTGGTTGTGGCGACACCTATACGATGGCCTACTGCTATCGTCGCACACAAGGCGCTAGCGTTCTTGAAGCTGGCCGTTTCGCTGCCGCCGTCGCCTCACTTAAGCTCGAGCGCTCCGGTCCCTTCAACGGCACCGTCCCTCAGGTCCAGGCACTCTTGGCTAAGTAGCCGCCCCTAGCGTCCCCGTTGCGGCCATCCTTGGCCGCCTCCTCGTGTCTATGTCGCAGCCATGTTTGGCTGCCCCCTATAAAATTCCTTTAACCAAAATAAACAGTGTTCTAAAACCAATTAAAAACAATGAAAATCGAAAAAATCCACGCACGTGAGATTCTTGATTCACGTGGCAATCCAACCGTTGAGGTTGACGTAGTGCTTGAAAATGGTGTATTGGGTCGCGCAGCTGTTCCTTCTGGAGCATCTACCGGCGAGAACGAAGCTCTCGAACTTCGCGACGGCGATAAGGGCCGTTATCTCGGCAAGGGTACCACCAAGGCTGTTGCCAACGTCAACGACATCATCGCTCCTGCTCTCAAGGGCTGCTGTGTATTCCAGCAGCGCGCTATCGACGAGAAGATGCTTGCCCTCGACGGCACTCCAACCAAGTCTAACCTCGGTGCCAATGCCATCCTTGGCGTTTCCCTCGCTGTGGCTCAGGCTGCTGCCAAGGCTCTTGGTATGCCTCTCTATCGTTACATCGGGGGCTGCAACGCCTATACTCTCCCCGTTCCTATGATGAACATCATCAACGGTGGCGCTCACTCTGATGCTCCTATCGCTTTCCAGGAGTTCATGATCCGTCCCGTAGGTGCTCCTACTCTCAAGGAGGCTGTTCGTTGGGGTGCTGAGGTCTTCCACAACCTCGCCAAGCTCCTCAAGAAGCGTGGTCTCTCCACCGCTGTAGGTGACGAAGGTGGCTTCGCTCCTGCTCTTGACGGCATCGAGGATGCTCTCCAGATCATCGTTGACGCTATCAAGGCTGCCGGCTATGAGCCAGGCAAGGACGTTAAGATTGCCATGGACTGCGCAGCTTCTGAGTTCGCTGTAATCGAGGATGGCAAGTACTTCTACGACTACAAGCAGCTTAAGAACGGCAAGCAGAAGGATCCTAACGGCAAGAAGCTCTCCGCTGAGGAGCAGATCGACTTCCTCGAGCACCTCATCGACACCTATCCAATCGACTCTATCGAGGATGGCCTCGACGAGAACGACTGGGATAACTGGGTGAAGCTCACCGAGCGCGTAGGTGGCAAGTGCCAGCTCGTAGGCGACGACCTCTTCGTAACCAACGTGAAGTTCCTCCAGAAGGGTATCGCTATGGGTGCAGCCAACTCTATCCTTATCAAGGTTAACCAGATCGGTTCGCTCTCTGAGACTCTCGACGCTATTGAGATGGCTCATCGTCACGGTTACACCACCGTTACTTCTCACCGCTCTGGCGAGACCGAGGATACCACTATCGCCGACATCGCCGTTGCTACCAACTCTGGCCAGATCAAGACCGGTTCGCTCTCTCGTACCGACCGTATGGCCAAGTACAACCAGCTCATCCGCATTGAGGAGGAGCTCGGCGCCGTTGCTAAGTACGGTTACAAGCGTATTAAGTAATCCCTCTACCCATCATAATCCACCCCTCCCCAAAAGGCGGGGTGGATTTTTTGTTTCGTCACAGCCAGATTTGTCTGCCCTTCCCAGCGTTTCGTTGCAGCCTTCTATGGCCGTCCTCATCCTTTATCAATACTCTACACCATGATCACTTTCAAACTTGGCATTATCGGCGCCGGTTGGATCGCCGACCAAATGGGCAAGACCATTACCCCCATCCCGGGTTATGAGGTCTATGCCATCGCATCACGTTCCCTCGAGAAGGCCCAGGCCTTTGCCCAGCGCTACGGCTGCACCCGCATCTACGATAGCTATGAGGCCCTAGTCCAGGACCCCGATGTCGATCTCGTGTACATCGCCACACCCCATTCCCACCACTACGCCCACACCCGCCTCGCCCTCGAGCACGGCAAGCCCTGTCTTGTCGAAAAAGCCTTTACCGCTAACGCAGCTGAAGCCTGCGAACTCCTCGACTTTGCTCATCAGAAAGGCATCTTCATAACCGAAGCCATCTGGACTCGCTATATGCCCTTCTCACATAAGATTAAGGAGATTATGGAGAGTGGCATCATTGGCCAACCACAAATTTTACAGGCCAGCCTCTGCTACAATATGAAGCACAAGCAGCGCATCTTCCTTCCAGAACTCGCAGGTGGCACTCTCCTCGATGTCGGCGTCTATGCGCTTAACTTTGCCCGTATGTATTTCGGCACCGAAATCGTCCGTCAGGTCAGCAACTGCGTCCTCGGGCCCACAGGTATGGATATGCAGGAATGCGTCTCACTCACCTATGCCGACGGCAAGATGGCCAACCTCCAATCGGGAGCACTCTGTCTCAACGACCGCCGTGGCATCATCAGCGGTACCGAAGGCTATATCAGCGTCGATAACATCAATTGTCCCGGAAGGGTAGAGGTATGGCGCAATTACGAACTCGTCGCCACCTACGACCGCCCCATCGAAATGGTTACTGGCTACGAATACCAGGTTTTTGAAAGCAAACGATGCATCGAAGCCGGCCTCCTCGAATCTCCCATGATGCCCCACGCCGAAACCCTCTCCATTATGCAGCAGATGGATTCCCTCCGCAAAGAATGGGGCGTCCGTTATCCTATGGACCGCTAAGCCTCTTTTCGAATAATTCATTTTATCAACGACTGCCTATATATCACGAATTTGAGATTTTTAGAATTGAAAATAACTGGATGTCAGCTCAATAATTCTATAATTCTCGAATTCGTGATTCCAATATGTAATATTCAATGCTATCTATGTCAAGAATAAAAAATACCTTTGATTTTTCACAAATCGGATGTCATTCACTACCTCATATGTTGATGGCTGCCCTAGTGTTTGTTTCGTGTCATCCCCAAGACCAGAAACTTGGTGACGAAGACCAATCGCCCGAGAGGGTGGTGGTCGGTTATGTCACGTCATGGAGTGACCGTATGCCCGATCCGAATCTTGTCACTCATCTTAATTATGCTTTCGGCCATGTGACTACTGGCTTTGACAGCGTGCGTGTCGACAATCCTGAGCGCTTGTGTTCCATCGTTGCCTTGAAGGAGGCAAATCCTCATCTGAAGGTGCTTCTCAGCGTCGGAGGCTGGGGCAGTGGAAATTTCTCCGAGATGGCTGCTGACGAAGCACATCGCATTTCGTTCGCTCGCAGTTGCCAGAAGGCTATCGACACCTATTCCCTCGATGGCATCGACATCGACTGGGAATATCCAACATCCAGTGCTGCGGGCATCTCGTCATCTCCCGATGATACGAAGAACTTCACGCTGCTCATGCATGACCTGCGTCAAGCCATCGGCACCGACCATCTGCTCACCTTTGCCGATTATGCCGATACCACTTTTGTCGATTATCGCTCAGTCTTGCCCTTCATCGACTTCATCAACCTGATGACCTATGATATAGCCGATCCGCCCTATCATCATTCCGCATTGTTTCGCTCCGATGTCACTGGTTCGCTCAGCGTTTCCGAAGCCATCGACCATCATCTTGAGGCAGGAGTTCCTCTTTCGAAACTCGTTATGGGTATGCCGTTCTACGGGCGGCCAAGCAAGGACTACAAAGGTCAACGCCCCTTCGGCAAATTATCCACCGACAGCCTCTACTCCGAACGCTGGGATTCCATCGCTCTCGTTCCCTATCTCGTCGATGCACAAGGCAATATGGTTCTCGCCCACGAGAATGCCACTTCCATCACCCACAAGTGCAACTATATACTCGCCAAAGGTCTTCGTGGCGCTATGTATTGGGATTGTGATGACGATGACGATTCCTTTACACTCAGCCGTGCGGTCTGGAACCTTTTGATGAAGTAGTGATAATCCTTGTAAATCGATAGATAAATACTATGAACTACCTCGAAAAACGTAATCTCACCATCGATCTGCTCCGTGCGCTTACTATGTCGGTGATGCTGATGGTCAACGACTTCTGGTCGGTTTCAGGCATTCCGCATTGGATGAAGCATGCCAAAGCCACTGAAGATATGCTCGGGTTTTCCGACGTTGTATTCCCCTCTTTCCTTTTCTGTGTTGGCCTTTCCATTCCTTACGCCATCACCGCAATGCGACGCAAGGGAAGGAGTGAGGGCGATGTGGTCCGCCATATTCTGTCGCGTTCTTTTGCCCTGATTCTCATGGGTGCATTCATCTGTAATTACGAATCGGGTATTGATCCGTCTATCGGTTACGATCGCAATGCCTATTGCCTGCTCATGACCCTTGCTTTCTTTCTGGTCTTCAATCGTTACGAACGGTCGGATGGATGGCTGGTCCGTGGCTTGAAAGCCATCGGTTGGGCCATCTTGCTTTTCCTGCTTGTCACCTCACGTAGTCCTGAAGGCAGAACGTTCTATCCCTATTGGTGGGGAATCCTGGGATTGATTGGCTGGGCCTATCTTTTCTGTGCTCTCGTCTATGCACTTTCAAGGAACGTCTTCACTCAAGCCATTACATGGGTATTGCTTTTCGCGGTTTGCCTCTGTTGCACACCTACGGCCGACTACTCTCTATTCCAAGGCCAGCCTATACTTTCCTTGCCAGAACCGAATATCGTTGACCTCACGTTGTCGACTCTTCACATCGGCAATGCCTCCAGTCATCTCTTGGTCATAAGTGGCGTCTTGTTTTCGGGTCTTTATCTCAAATGGTCTGCTGGCTTTTCACGCTCACGGCAGACAACAGCGACCCTGCTTCTTGGCTTAGGCTGCTTCGTGTTGGCAGCAGCCTTCCACCAGTTGTTCATCACTTCCAAGATTATCGGCACACTGCCGTGGATATTCTACACTTTGGGCATCGACCTTGTTCTTTACGTGCTGCTCGATTGGCTTGTGGCAAAGGGGAAGTCCACGTGGCTGTCTTTCCTCCAACCGGCTGGAACTGCAACCCTTACCTGCTACATGGTGCCTTATCTTCTTTATCCGCTCATTTCCATATTGATGGGATGGGAGTGGTCATCAGCAATTTCCGAACCCTTTGGCATCATCAAGTGTATTGTTTTCTCTGCCATTTGCATTGCCATCACATGGCTTCTATGCAAATTGTCTATACGCTTGAAGATCTGAATTCAAGCACTCTGTCGGCCGTTATGATGCTTTATCCAATCGCGCAAACACTCTGACGGCCGTCATAATGCTCTATCCGTTTGCGCAAGTACTCTGTCGGCCGACATAATGCTCTTTCCTTTGGGAACAAGCATTCTGACGGGTGACAGAATGCTTTATTCTACTGCGGCATAACCAATCTTGGCCAGGAAAGGTCATTCTCTGAACGGTTCAGATATTCTGTCGGCCGTCACGATGCTCTATCCGTTTGCGCAAGTACTTTGTCGGCCGTCAAAATGCTATTTCTTGTAGGAATAAACACTTTGACGGCCGTCATAATGCTTTCGCAAAATGGGCAAGCACTCTGTCGCCCGTCAGAGTGTTATTTGATGTTGAAGATGGAATATTTGGGTTTTTGACTAGCCTTCCGATGGGTTGCAAACTATTATGAAGCATTGTATGTTTGAAAAGTAAATGTAGCATTTTGAATAGATAAGAATTATTTCTTTACGAAATACTACATAAAATGTTGGAAGATTGATAAAAACTAATTATATTTGCACTGAAAAAGGGTAGAGAAAGCCTATCCTGGAACTGCCTTTTTTCATCGGTGTGTATTAAATTCATTATAAACATTAAACTTATTATTTAATATTTTAAAAGGTATTATGGCAAATTTGGATTTGACAAAGTATGGTATCACGGGTTCGACCGTGATTGCTCACAATCCTTCCTACGAAGAGCTGTTCAAGGCTGAGACCGATCCTGCCCTCACTGGTTATGAGAAGGGTCAGGTAACTGAGCTTGGTGCTGTGAACGTAATGACTGGTATCTTTACCGGACGTTCGCCTAAGGACAAGTATATCGTAGATAACGACGAGAGCCACAACAACGTTTGGTGGACTACAGAAGGCTACAAGAACGACAACCACCCTATGACTGAGGAGGTTTGGGATACTGTGAAGAAGATTGCCCAGAAGGAACTTTCGAACAAGAATCTCTATGTCGTTGATGCATTCTGCGGCGCCAACAAGGCTACCCGCCTGGCTGTTCGCTTCATCGTCGAGGTTGCTTGGCAGGCTCACTTCGTTGAGAACATGTTCATCCGTCCAACAGAGGAGGAACTCGCAAACTTCGAGCCCAACTTTGTCATCTACAATGCATCTAAGGCAAAGGTTGAGAACTACAAGGAACTCGGTCTGAACTCCGATACCTGCGTGGCTTTCAACACCAAGACCCGTGAGCAGGTGATCCTCAACACCTGGTACGGAGGTGAGATGAAGAAGGGTATGTTCTCGATGATGAACTACTATCTGCCTCTCCAGGGCATCGCTTCGATGCACTGCTCGGCTAACTGCGACATGAACGGCGAGAACACAGCTATCTTCTTCGGCCTCTCTGGAACTGGCAAGACCACCCTTTCGACCGATCCTAAGCGTCGCCTTATCGGTGATGACGAGCACGGTTGGGACGACAATGGTGTCTTCAACTTCGAGGGCGGTTGCTATGCTAAGGTTATCAAGCTCGACAAGGAGTCTGAGCCCGATATCTACAACGCCATCAAGCGCAATGCTCTTCTTGAGAACGTGACTGTTGACGCAAACGGCAAGATTGACTTCAACGACAAGTCGGTGACCGAGAACACCCGTGTTTCTTACCCAATCAACCACATCAAGAACATCCAGCCAGGTTCGTCTGCACCAGCTGCCAAGCAGGTGATTTTCCTTTCTGCTGACGCATTCGGTGTACTGCCTCCTGTATCTATCCTGACCCCAGAGCAGACCAAGTACTACTTCCTCTCTGGCTTCACAGCTAAGTTGGCTGGTACCGAGCGCGGCATCACTGAGCCTACTCCAACCTTCTCTGCTTGCTTCGGCCAGGCATTCCTTGAGCTCCACCCAACCAAGTATGCTGAGGAACTCGTGAAGAAGATGGAGAAGAGCGGCGCCAAGGCTTATCTGGTGAACACCGGTTGGAACGGCACTGGCAAGCGCATCTCGATCCGCGACACCCGTGGCATCATCGACGCTATCCTGAATGGTGCTATCAACAATGTTGAGACCAAGCACATCCCATTCTTCAACTTTGAGGTTCCTGTAACTCTCGAAGGCGTTGACCGCCGCATCCTTGACCCACGCGACACTTACGCTTGTGACTGCGAGTGGGAGGAGAAGGCAAAGGACCTTGCTGCACGCTTCATCAAGAACTTCGGCAAGTACACCACCAACGAGGCTGGCAAGGCTCTGGTGGCTGCTGGTCCCCAGCTCTAAGACTCTAAAGGTTTACAGTTCGCTGTGACCTACCTCAGATTTGGTCCGTCCCTCTTCGTGAAGGACGGACCAAAGTTTTTAATCGTCGAAAAAACATGTTATAGAACAACTTTATTGGCCTTATAAACCCTAAAATCAAAGAAAATAAAATTTTTAACGATTTTTTTGCTAATTTTACTTTGCAAATAAAGTTTTTTTTTGTATATTTGCACCGCGAATGAGCAAATAATAATTGTAAAAAATATATTAAAGTGGAGACGTTTTACAGAACACACAAGTATCTGGTGGAGCATGTTTATTCGCCAGTACGCCGTGAACTTATCGACGAGATTAATTGGAGCAGCCGCTTGATTGGCATCAAGGGTAGTAGAGGTGTCGGAAAAACTACTTTCCTGCTGCAATATGCATTGGAGAAATATGGACCCGACGACCGCAGATGTCTCTATATCAACATGAATCACTTCTACTTCTACACCCACTCGCTGCGCGAATTCGTTTCGCAGTTCCAGCAGCAGGGAGGGCGTACGTTGCTGATCGACGAGATTTTCAAGTATCCCGACTGGAGCGAGGAACTTAGGTTCATCTATGACCAGTACCCGAAGGTGCAGATCATCTTTGCAGGTTCGACGGTGATGCGTCTGAAGGAGGCCAATCCGATGCTCAGCGGCATCGTGGAGTCGTACAACTTGCGTGGATTCTCTTTCCGTGAGTACATCAATCTCATGGCCGGAACCAATTTCCACAGCTATAGTTATCAGGACCTCATCGCCAACCATCAGGAAATCGCTTCCGAGATCTGTTCGATGATCAAACCTTTGAACTATTTCAAGGATTATATCCACCACGGATATTATCCGTTCTTCCTCGAGAAGAAGAATTATTCCGAGATGCTGATCAAGAATATGAACACGATGCTGGAAGTAGACATTCTCTTCCTGAAGGAGATTGAGTTGTCGTACCTTCCCAAACTGAAGAAACTGCTCCACATCCTGGCTCAGGAGGCTCCTTGCTCACCCAACGTCAGCCTGCTGGCCAAGAGCATTGAGACGAGCCGTGCTACGGTGGTGAACTATCTGTCGTACCTCAAGGAAGCACGTCTGATCAACATGCTCTACACTTGCGAAGAGCAGTTCCCGAAGAAGCCTGCCGTCGTTTACATGCACAACACGAATATCCTGTTCCCCACATGCCTCAACGACGTGGAGCCACGTCAGCTACGTGAGACGTTCTTCTATAACATGTTGCACAAGGACAACAAACTGAACAAGTCGAACGAGCGAAACGTACAGTTCCTGGTGAATGGCAGGGATCGTTTCCGCGTATGTGATTGGGTGGTTCGCACCAAGAACAACCCTGAGTACTTCTATGCCATCGACAACTTCGAGATTGGCCATGACAATGTCATCCCGCTCTGGTTGTTCGGTTTCCTCTACTAATTGAATGATTTATTCATACTACCAAAACCATTATTAACATTATTCACTAACTCATTAATTCTTAAACACCAAACAAATGGCTAAAAAATTCATGACATGTGATGGTAACACCGCTGCTGCGCATATCGCGTATATGTTCAGCGAGGTAGCTGCTATCTATCCTATTACGCCATCGTCACCAATGGCAGAAAACGTTGACGAGTGGGCCGCTCAGGGTCGCAAGAACCTCTTTGGCGAGACTGTTCTCGTTCAGGAAATGCAGTCTGAAGGCGGTGCTGCTGGTGCCGTTCATGGATCACTGCAGGCTGGTGCCCTCACCTCTACCTTTACGGCATCACAGGGCTTGCTCCTGATGATTCCTAACATGTATAAGATTGCAGGTGAGTTAATCCCAACCGTATTCCACGTTTCTGCACGTACATTGGCTTCTCACGCCCTCTGTATCTTCGGTGACCATCAGGACGTAATGGCATGCCGTCAGACAGGTTTTGCTATGCTTGCCGAGGGTTCTGTACAGGAGGTAATGGACCTTGCTGCCGTTGCTCACCTTGCTACCCTCACCAGCCGTGTGCCTTTCCTTAACTTCTTCGATGGCTTCCGTACATCGCACGAGTATCAGAAGATCGAGGTGATCGACCAGGAGGACCTTCGTCCATTGGTTGACTGGGAAGCCGTTAAGGCATTCCGTGAGCGCGCCCTTTCACCCGAGCATCCTGAGATGCGTGGTATGGCCGAGAATCCCGACGTATTCTTCGCTCATCGCGAATCGTCGAATCCCTACTACAATGCAGTTCCTGACATCGTAGCCAAGTATATGGATCAGGTGAGCGCCCTCACTGGCCGCAAGCATCGTCCATTCGACTTCTATGGTCCAGCTGATGCCGAGAACATCATCATCGCTATGGGTTCTTCTACCGACTGCATCAAGGAGGTTGTTGACTACAAGGTCGCCAAGGGCGAGAAGGTAGGTTTGATCTCTGTTCACCTCTACCGTCCATTCTCACTGAAGTATCTCAAGGAGGCTCTTCCTGCTTCGGTTAAGAAGATTTGCGTGCTCGATCGTACAAAGGAGCCAGGCGCCAACTCGGAGCCTCTCTACCTCGACGTTGTCGATGCTTTGTCAGAACTCGGCTGCCTTGCTCAGATCAAGGTCGTTGGTGGTCGATATGGCCTCGGCTCGAACGACACCACACCTGCTCAGATCATCGCTGCTTATGACAACCTCGCCCTCAACGAGCCCAAGAACCACTTCACTCTTGGTATCGTTGACGACATCACCTTCACTTCGCTCCCAGTGGGTGAGGAGGTATCGGTTGCTCCTGCCGGCATGTTCCAGGCCAAGTTCTTCGGCCTCGGTGCTGACGGTACCGTAGGTGCTAACAAGAACTCTGTAAAGATCATCGGCGAGACCACCGACAAGTACTGCCAGGCATACTTCTCGTATGACTCGAAGAAGTCGGGTGGCTTCACCTGCTCGCACCTCCGTTTCGGTGACGATCCTATCCGTTCGACCTATCTTGTTACCACACCTAACTTCGTAGCTTGCCACCAGCAGGCATATCTCAACATGTACGATGTTACCCGTGGCATCCAGGATGGCGGCACATTCCTGCTCAACACCATTTGGGACGGCGAGGAACTCGTCAACAACATCCCCAACAAGGTTAAGGCTGTTCTTGCACAGAAGCATGTGAAGGTTTACTACATCAACGCTACCAAGATTGCTCAGGAGATTGGTCTCGGCAACCGTACCAACACCATCCTCCAGTCTGCATTCTTCCGCATCACCGGTGTTATCCCCGTTGAGCAGGCTGTAGAAGAGATGAAGCACTTCATCGTTAAGTCTTATGGCAAGAAGGGTGAGGACGTTGTGAACAAGAACTATGCTGCCGTTGATCGTGGTGGCGAATACAAGGAGCTTACTGTTGATCCAGCATGGGCAAGCCTCACTGCTGAACCAAAGGTTTACGCTGATGGCGACGCATTTATCAACGAGGTTGTACGTCCAATCAACGCTCAGGATGGTGACCTGCTTCCAGTTTCTTCGTTCAAGGGCATCGAGGATGGCACATGGCATCCTGGTACTGCCAAGTTCGAGAAGCGTGGTGTAGGTGCATTCGTTCCAGTTTGGGATGCTGCTAAGTGTATCCAGTGTAACAAGTGTGCTTATGTTTGTCCTCACGCTTGCATCCGTCCATTCGTGATGACTGCTGAGGAGAAGGAAGGCTTCACCGGCCAGACCATCGAGATGAAGGCTCCTGCTGCTATGAAGGGAATGTTCTTCACTATGCAGGTTGGCGTTAAGGACTGTCTCGCTTGCGGTAACTGTGCTGATGTCTGCCCAGGCAATCCGAAGCTCGGAGGTCCAGCCCTCACTATGAAGCTCTACGACGACTCTTCTGCTGAAGCTCAGGAGGAGGCTGCTCGCTGGAACTACTGCGTAAACAACGTTACCTCGAAGCAGGATCTCGTTGACATCACAGCCAACGTCAAGAACTCTCAGTTCGCTCAGCCACTCTTCGAGTTCTCAGGCGCTTGCGCAGGTTGCGGTGAGACACCATACGTGAAGCTCATTTCACAGCTCTTTGGCGAGCGTGAGATCGTGGCCAACGCTACTGGTTGCTCGTCAATCTATTCTGGTTCAGTACCATCTACTCCTTACACCACCAATGCCAAGGGTCAGGGTCCTGCTTGGGCCAACTCCCTCTTCGAGGACTTCTGCGAGTTCGGTCTCGGTATGGCCATTGCTCACAAGAAGATCAAGGCTCGCCTCGTGAAGCTTATGACCGAGGCCAAGGCTTGCGAGTGCTGCAGCGACGAGCTGAAGGCTCTCTTCGACAAGTGGATTGAGAACAAGGAGAACGCTGCTGAGACCAAGGCTTTGGCTCCACAGATCGTAGCAGCTTGCGAGGCTTGTGGTTGCGACAAGTGCAAGGATATCCTTACCTATAAGGATCACCTCGTAAAGCGCAGCCATTGGATCATCGGTGGCGACGGTGCATCGTACGACATCGGTTACGGCGGTCTCGATCATGTAATCGCATCGGGCGAGGATGTGAACGTCTTCGTTATCGATACCGAGGTTTACTCGAACACTGGTGGCCAGTCGTCGAAGGCTACTCCTCTCGGCGCTATCGCTAAGTTTGCCGCTTCTGGCAAGCGCGTACGCAAGAAGGACCTCGGCATGATTGCCACAACCTACGGCTACGTATATGTTGCTCAGATCGCTATGGGTGCCGACCAGGCTCAGACCCTCAAGGCATTCAAGGAGGCCGAGGCATATCACGGACCATCACTCATCATCGCTTACGCTCCATGTATCAACCACGGCTTGAAGGCCGGTATGGGCAAGTCGCAGGCTGAGGAGGCTAAGGCCGTTGAGTGCGGTTACTGGCAGCTGTGGCGCTTCAACCCAGAGCTCGAAGCTCAGGGCAAGAACCCATTCATCCTCGACTCGAAGGAGCCTAACTGGGATAAGTTCCAGGACTTCCTCAAGGGTGAGGTGCGCTATGCTTCTGTAATGAAGCAGTTCCCAGCTGAGGCTGGCGAGCTCTTCGCCGAGGCAGAGCTGATGGCTAAGAAGCGTTATCAGACCTACGTTCGCCAGACCAAGCTTGAGTATTAATCAATCTTTGGTTACATAACAATGAGCGCGTGCCCTTCGGGACACGCGCTTTTTTTTTTATGGAATAATAAGGGAATCAAAAGGATATTGAGGAACTCGTAGGAATTCTAGAGGATTTGATTCTTCTCTTCTTCGGTCCAATCTTTGTAGGGATGACGGGCAAGGGCATTGTTGCGATAGCGTCGGTCGTGCGACACATCGGGTCCGATCCAGTCGGGTATCTCGAACTGTGTCTCTTCACAAGGGATTTCAATCTCGGCGAGGACAAGCCCTTCGTTGTCGCCGTGGAAGACATCAACTTCCCAAAATAGTCCATCGATGGGTGTGCCGTCGGGTAATTGTGCCTTGACGTTAGGAATGATGTAACGAGTCTTCTCAACCTGAGGTTTCTCACACAGCAGTTCGAGCATCTGGCGAGCATCGGCTTCAGGGATGGGGTATTCGAATTCGTGACGCGTTAGGTTGACGGCATGATCCTTGAACGTGACGAAGCCCTGCGTGCCGGCAATACGGACGCGAACGGTCATCCCATTGCGAGTGGGAATGTAGCCCTGACGATAAAGGGTGCCTTTTCCGAGCGTTTTGAAATAGTCGGAGGTGACCAGAAATTTGTGTTCTATTTCTTGTGCCATATTTGTACAATTTTAGCCCGTTTTTTATGGATTAAGTGCAAATTCTGTTAGAATTATATGTTCTTCAACATGTTTCGATACTTTTCTTGCAAAAAGATTTGGAAATGTGCGAGAAAAGTGTTACCTTTGTGCCACATAAGAGAAATACAAAACCATCTTTATAATCTTAAATTTTCCATATAAGAACAACACATGAGGTCTTGACTCGTGAGAGTCGAGACCTCATCATTTCTTTGGAGCGACGATGCTGAGCACGTCTTCCTTGATTTTTCGGATTTCCTCATATTCGTCGAAACACAGTTCCTTGAGCATCTCCTTCTCAAACTTGCGATGAATGCGTGCGCCGATGCGGACGACCATATCGTAAAGTTGATGGCCACGGACAAAGAGGTAACAATTGTCTCGGCGCACACCCATAGCATTGCATCGAGCTTCAAACCATGTGTTGTCGGCATCGGGATAGGAGCGTTTGAGATGGGCAAGGAACTTATGGCAGCGTATCTTGAGTACGCGAAGCACTGAGATGCCGTTGTTCTCGAACGAATGAGCACCTACAGGGAGAGTGATCAGTCGGTGGAAAGTCGCCTGCGGGAAGGCATCTGGACTGACTTCACGCAGATACATCTGCCAGACGAGCAGGGGATAGACCTGACGCGAATAGGTTTCGAAGAAGAATTTCCAATCGAAGCGGGTGTCATGTCGCGAGGTTGCGGCCTCGTCAAGTTCGTCATTATCGTCATCGGTGGCATTTTCCTTGCCGTTTCCGGAATCGTTCGTGCTGCTATCTTCGTCGTCAAAAGTGAAATCATCGACTGCAGTCTCTTCAGGTTGGGCGGTGTTCGCCTCGTTATGGGCTGTGCTGGCCTGCATTTGATGCAGTAACTCGGCCTCGGGGCTGTTCTCGTCGTGTGGCTCGTCATTAGCATCACAGGCATCGGTGACGCGTTGGCAGTTTTTCCAGAAGCAGAAGTGGTTTTCGAAGGAGTAGGTATATGTCTGAAGGATGAAATGCTTGGCATCGATGTCTGGTTCTTCGCTGAGATAACGATAGTCCGAGTCGATGGCAATCCAGAAATGTTTATCAAGAAAATCGCGATACTGCAGACATTGTGTGCAGCCGCTGGTCATATTCCCACTGATGCTTCGGCTACCTGAAATGAAGCGGAACCTCCCTTGTGGATAGGCATCATGAAGCACTTTCCACCAAAACACCTCATCGTTCTTGTTCTCGATGTGTACGGCAGCAGTGCCACCGCGTAAGCGAAGCTCCGCCTTGAAACGCTTGGCGGCGCTTTCGTAGAACGCATGTTTTTCGGCATTGGTGTAGTGGGGCCTGGGATCGAGATTCATGGGATATAGGATTTTGGGGAGATTGCTGTCCTATCCAGCCAGGACGATGTTGTGCTGTTCGGCCATCTTGCGCATATTGAGGATGGCATAGCGAACACGTCCCAAGGCAGTGTTGATGCTGATTTTCTTGATGTCGGCAATTTCTTTGAACGACATGCCTCGGTAGAATCGCATCACGATGATTTCGCGCTGGCTTTCGGGTAAGTACCCGACAAGTCTGCGAACATCTTCTATGGTCTGCTGTCCGGAGATTTCTTCCTCAAACGATGGCGAACAGAGTTCCCTGTTGTTGAAGATGTCATACCCTGCTTCGGTGGGGTTGACGAACTGTGCATTCTGCTCCTGGCGATAGTTATCGACTATCAAGTTACGCGCCACACGATAAAGGAATCCCTGAAAGCGGCCCTTTTCGTTGTAGCGTTTCTGTTTGATCGTAACGATGACTCTGGTGAACGTATCCTGAAAGATGTCTTCAGCCATTTCGCGATTCTGTACGAGAACGTAAATGTAGGTGTACAGTTTCTCCTTGTAGCGGTTCAATAGTTCATCGAAAGCCTCATTCACCCCTTGTTCGAACAAGGTGAGGAGTCTGTCATCAGAAAGATTTTTCATCTGGTCTCTATATTAAAAATACTAGAGTAGATGTTTCCTATAGGCGTATCGTTTTAGTTGTTTGTTAATTATAATCCGTTGCAAAGATGATGATTTTTTTGATAAGTTAGCCAAAATAAGCAAAGAATTCGTCATTTTTTAACGATTTTATATTTTTTAAGCATTTTTTTGGCGAAGTTACACAATATTTTTGTATTTTTGCAGTACAATATAAGCAATATTGTTTATTTAATAACATAAAAAAGAAACACAATGAAACCAACACTCTTTGTTCTTGCTGCCGGTATGGGCAGCCGTTATGGTGGATTGAAGCAACTGGATGGTCTTGGACCCAATGGCGAAACCATCATGGATTACTCTATTTACGATGCCATCAAGGCTGGCTTCGGTAAAGTGGTTTTCGTCATTCGTCGTGTCTTCGAAAAGGACTTCCGTGAGAAGATCGTTTCGAAATATGAAGGCCGTATTCCCGTTGAACTCGTCTTCCAGGATCTTGACAACCTTCCTGAAGGCTTCAAGGTTCCCGAGGGCCGCGAGAAGCCATGGGGCACCAATCATGCAGTTCTGATGGGCAAGGACGTCATTCATGAGCCATTTGCCGTAATCAATGCCGACGACTACTACGGAAGCGAAAGTTTTCAGGTACTTGCCGACTACCTCACCAGCGTCGAAGGAACCACTGGAAACTATGCTATGGTGGGCTATCGCGTTTGCAACACTCTTTCGGAAGGTGGAACAGTAGCACGTGGTGTCTGCGAAACCAATGCCGAGGGCTATCTGACCAAGGTGACCGAGCGTACAAAGATTATTCGTGAAGAGGATGGTAAGATCCGATTCATCGAACCTGAAGGAAAGACCGAGCTTGCTGAGAATACGCCAGTCAGCATGAATATGTGGGCATTGACCCCCGACTACTTCAAGTATTCCGAGGAGTGCTTCGTAACCTTCCTCAAGGAGCATGGACAGGAACTCAAGTCGGAGTTCTTCATTCCTCTCGTCGTCGATACCCTCATCAACAGCGGCAAGGCGACCTGCAAGGTGCTCGATACCCCATCGCGCTGGTTCGGTGTGACTTACGCTACCGATCGTCCAGCTGTTGTGGCCAAGTTCAAGGAGTTGCACGACTCCGGTCTTTACCCCAACAAGTTGTTCTGATTAACTTATCAGACCTTTTCTGATTCTTTCAGACCCCTTCAGAACCTCCCCAATTCAGATCTATGGTACATATTAAAGACATCGTTATCGACTCCATGTGGGGCGACACCTCGCTCGAATGGCGTGGTTTGGATCCCAATATCAATATAGTGGTCGGACAGAATGGTTTCGGCAAGACAACCATGCTGAATCTGATTCGTGCGGTTCTGATGAAGGACGATAAGTTCATCAAGCAGTTGAAGGCCAAAGTCCATATCAACACGCTGATTACCGATAAGGATGGGGTGACTACGGAAGGTGAAATGTTCTGCGATGGCAAGCAGGTGGTTCAGAAGCCGGCTTTTGGCGGTTTCGAATCACAGTCCTGCTTCTACTATGTCAATACGTTTGACGTTCCGGCATCAAAAAAGTCGTCGTTGTCGCAACTTGGTCTGACGCTCGATCAGGTGCTCTATCAACGCAATCCAGATGTGTTCAGTTTCTCCGACTATCGTTTGAGTATGCTCAAGGACTTGCGTGCTGCCATGTATAAGCAGGAGAGGATTGATAAATTTTTCGAATTGATCAATTCCTTGTTCCTGATGACCGGTAAGTCCATTGACATCGATGATAAGAATCGTGTAATCTTCCGTAAGGGAAAGCAAATCATCGATATGGAGAAACTTTCGGCAGGTGAGAAGCAGATATTGTTGCTTCTCTTCACGCTTTTTCTGATGGAAGATCGTTCGACGGTGCTTCTTTTGGATGAGCCCGAGATTTCTCTTCATATAGAATGGCAGGATAGGCTTATCCAGTTGATGCTTGACTTGAACCCCAATTGCCAGATTATTATGACCACCCATTCGCCGAATATCTTTGCCGATGGATGGGAGGACAAACTAGTCTTCATCTCCGACTTGGTGAAACAGTAGCATTGATGTACGTCCCCTGATATGTGAAAGGTAATCTCGACTTGTAAACAAAAAGACAGGAAAGAGGCTGTGTGACCTTATTGTCACACAGCCTCTATTTTTTCCCCTAAATTTGTTTGAACTTTATTTGAAGTTTTGGTTGAAGAACTTCGCGAATATTACGACAAACCTGTTATGACGCCATTTGAATCAATGTCGATGAGTTCTGCCGAGGGTGCTTTGGGGAGACCTGGCATGCGCATCATCTCACCGGCAATGGCTACAATAAACTCGGCACCTTGGTTGATGACGATATCGCTAATGACGAAGTTGAAGCCGGTAGGTGCTCCCACAAGTTTTGGATCGGGAGTGAACGAGAACTGCGTCTTGGCAATGCAGACGGGAAGGTTGTCGAGACCTTGATTGTGAACCAAAGTGAGCATCTTCTTCGCCTTTTCGCTGAAGGTGATACTCCCTGCACCATATATCTTCTTGACCACAGCCTTGATTTTGTCTTTGGGGGTGTCGTAGTCTTGATAGGTGAAGTTGAGAATCGGTTTGGATGGATTCTTTTCGATAGTCTCGACGACAGCCTTTGCCAGTTCGGTAGCGCCTTTGCCGCCATGTGCATAGCCATCGTTGATGACGCATTGCACCCCAAGTTCCTCCTCGCAATGGTCAATGAGGCAGCGGATCTCTTCGTCGGTGTCGTTGGCAAAGCGGTTGAAGGCCACGAGGACAGTCTGCCCGAAACCCTGCATATTGGCCACATGTCGGTCAAGGTTGGCAAAACCGCGCTTCAGCCCTTCAAGGTTAGGCTCCTTGATTTTGTCGGTGGGCACGCCTCCGTGCATCTTGAGTCCATTGCAAGTGCAGACAATTACAGTGAGTTTTGGGCAGAGACCTGCCTTGCGGCATTTGATGTTGAGGAACTTCTCGGCGCCCAGGTCGGCACCGAATCCTGCTTCAGTGATGCAATAGTCGGCCAGTGACATACCGAGTTCGGTTCCCAGGATAGTGTTGCAACCATGTGCAATGTTGCCGAAAGGACCACCATGCACGATGGCAGGCGTGTTCTCGGTGGTTTGCACGAGGTTGGGAAGAAGGGCATCGTCGAGCAGCACGCAGATGGCTCCGGCACAACCCAAATCCTTGACAGTGAATGGAGTATCGTCGTATCGGTAGCCGAGCAGGATATTCTCTACTCTGCGACGCAGGTCTTCACGACTGGTGGCAAGGCAAAGGATGGCCATAATCTCACTGGCTGGTGTGATGTCGAATCCGCTTTCTGCAGGGACACCATTGCTTTGTCCGCCGAGGCCGAGAATGATCTTACGCAGACTGCGGTCGTTGACGTCAAGCACACGTTTCCATAGTACCTGCTTCAAGGGTGGCAGTTCCTTGCGACGATGATAGAAATAGTTGTCGAGCAGGGCTGTAATGGTGTTGTGAGCAGAGGTCACGGCATGGAAGTCACCGGTGAAGTGGAGGTTGATTTTCTCCATAGGCAGCACTTGTGCGTAACCGCCACCTGCTGCGCCACCTTTCATGCCGAAGCAAGGGCCTAACGAGGGTTCGCGAAGCACGACGATGGCTTTCTTGCCGATGTGGTTCAGGCCAAGGCTAAGGCTAATCGATGTGGTGGTCTTGCCGATGCCGGCCTTGGTAGCAGAGATCGATGTCACAAGGATAAGGTTCGACTTCTTGACTTTCTCGTCGTTGATGTACTTTAACGGAACTTTGGCGATGTGATGACCATAGGGATATATGTCCGGGGTGGCGATTCCGCACTTCTCGGCAATCTTTTCAATGCGTTCCAGTCTACACTCGTTCGCAATTTCGATGTCACTTTTCATTCCAGAGAGGGTAGTTTATTGTTTGTCGATGATTAATTAATGTTTCAGGTGTTCCAGTTTTTCCGAAAGCATCAGCATATAGTCGCGCAGGTTGGCTGCTTCCATAAAGTCGAGGGCCTTGGCTGCAGCGAGCATCTTTTGCTTGGTCTTGTCGATTTCTGCTTGCAGAAATTCTTTCGTAAGAGGCTGTAGCCTATTGCGATCATATCCGACTGTTCCACCATCAGCAACCTGCATATTGAATATGCTTTCATCAATCTGAGGTACGATCGATTGCTGTTTTCGTGCTTCAAACGACGTGCGTGTATCGGAGAGTTGCTCGTTGTCCAGAAGGCTCTTGCGCGGTTTTACAATCTGTGTCGGGGTGATGCCGTTCTCTTCGTTGTAGTGCATCTGTTTCATACGACGACGTTCGGTCTCGTCGATGCATCGACGCATCGAGCCTGTAATTGTGTCAGCATACATAATGGCACGTCCATGAACATTGCGTGCAGCACGTCCAACCGTTTGCGTCAGGCTCCTTTCGTTGCGGAGAAAACCTTCCTTGTCAGCATCGAGAATGGCCACAAGTGACACCTCGGGAAGGTCAAGGCCTTCGCGTAGCAGATTGACTCCTACCAGGACGTCATAGGTGCCTTCACGCAATTCGTCCATGATGCGGACACGATCCAAAGTGTCGACATCCGAATGGATATAGGCACAATGTATGCCGTGTTCGCGAAGATATTCGTCGAGCTCCTCGGCCATCTTCTTGGTCAGTGTGGTGACTAATGTGCGTTCGCCAGCTTCGATGGTCTTCTGTATCTCTTCCATCAGGTCATCAATCTGATTTTCAGATGGACGCACTTCGATTGTTGGGTCAAGTAGACCTGTCGGGCGAATCAACTGTTCGGCCACGATACCTTCGCTGCGCTCCAGTTCGTAATCGGCAGGAGTGGCGCTGACATAGATGGTGGTTGGAGTGAGAGCCTCGAATTCCTCGAACTTCAACGGTCGGTTGTCAATGGCCGCAGGAAGACGGAATCCATATTCGACGAGAGTCGATTTTCGTTTGAAGTCGCCTCCGCTCATGGCGTGAATCTGAGGAATAGTGACGTGGCTTTCATCGACGATGAGCAGAAAATCCTTCGGGAAATAATCCAGCAGGCAGAAGGGGCGGCTTCCTGGTGGACGTCCGTCGAAATAGCGCGAATAATTCTCCACGCCCGAGCAGTAACCTACTTCCTTGATCATTTCCAGGTCGTAAGTCACTCGTTCCTTGATGCGTGCTGCTTTCTCGGGTTCGCCAATGCTCTCGAAATAATCGATTTGCTTGCCCAAATCCAATGCAATCTCGTCCACGGCACGATCCACACGGTCCTTCGTGGTCGTGAAGATGTTGGCGGGGCTGATCACGTAGCGATCCATGCGTTGCAGCGTATGCCCGGTCATAACATCAAGCGTTTCGATCTCTTCGATTTCGTCAAAACAGAAGTGGATGCGCACAATCAAGTCGGTGGCTGCCAGGAAAACATCCACCGTCTCGCCCTTGCATTGGAAATTTCCGCGTTGGAGGGCTACGTCGTTGCGGGTATATTGCGCATTCAGCAGTGCACGGAGCAACTCGTCCCTGCCAATCTGCTGGCCCACTTCCACCGTGATCATATTGTTGTGGAAATCCTCGGGATTGCCGATGCCATAGAGGCAACTGACTGAAGAAATCACAATGACATCCCTTCGACCCGACAGCAACGCATATGTGGCTGAAAGCCTGAGTTGGTCGAGTTCCATATTGATGTCAAGGTCCTTCTCGATATACGTGTCGCTGGCTGGCAGATAAGCTTCCGGCTGGTAATAGTCGTAATAGCTGACGAAATACTCTACCTGGTTGTTTGGGAAGAAGGCGCGCATCTCGCTGTAGAGCTGTGCAGCTAGAGTCTTGTTGTGGCTGAGGATGAGGGTAGGGCGTCCTGTTTGCTGGATGATATTCGCCATTGTGAACGTCTTGCCGGATCCCGTAACACCCAGTAAGGTCTGAGCGGGGATACCCGACAACACTCCTTCCGACAGTTGACGGATGGCTTCTGGCTGGTCGCCCATTGGCTTGTAATCGGACTTCAGGTCGAAAGTCATGGGTAAAATGGAATAGAATCTATACCTTATATAAAAAGTGGCGCAAAGATAAGAAATCTCGCGCGCACGACAAAATAATATGAAAGAAAAATGCTAAATAATAACAATAATTAGTATTTGGCACTATGGTTATCATTTGCAACTGTCATTCTTGCTGTCTGAAGATATTGCCAAGCAAATCGCGGAAGTCATCCAGCAGTGACTTGTTGTAACTATCGTCATTGAAGTCGATTTGTTGCACATCACGAATGAAGTTGCACAAGTCATCGCCACCGCTTGCCTTCTGCTTGAACTTGAGTTCCATCTTGTCTGCACCGAGCGGTAGGGGCAGGTGACAAATGTCCCAAGGATCTTCGTCGCTTTGGGGCTTGGACAACGTATAATAGACAGCACGTCTTACGGTGTGCTCTTCGGGCTTTAGGCGTATGACGGCAAACTTCGCATCTCCAGACTTCTTGGGTTGGGGAAGCATAAAGATGAAAAGCAGCGTTCGATCTGGGAGCGCTTGGCAGTAGATCTCGACCAGATTCAAGTTGAGCTGTGGGTTTCGTTTGTTCCCCTTGTAGGGAAAGACTTTCTTCCATAAGTCAAGATCAACCAGTGCATGCAGAGGCATCGTGCCTCTTACGTATTCTAAAACCAGGCGTGGGAGAAATATGTCGGTGAATTGATAGGTATCCATGCAAGATTAAGTTTTAATTGGACTGCAAAATTAAAAAAAAATCTTGATATCTCCAAATATTTTGGCTAAAATTTTACAAAAAAAATCATTATAGATTTTTGGCCTCTGGAAGGGGTTCTAAAAATATTTCCAATTATGCATAATGTATGCAAATCGCATAATATTAGGTAAAATTTGCCTTTCTAATGATGAATTATTTTGTGTGTTGTGTATGAGCAAAATATGCAAAATGCATATATAGATGTAAATAGTTAAAAATGAGCATAATATATAATGCTTCTTGCGCAATTGTTCAATGCTGAGAAAGAATTCCGTATGCAAAAATATGCAAATCGATATATTTGTCAATATTCCAATATATATAAACAGCTAAATATAAGTGTTTTATGACTATTTTAGTCGATTATTATTATAGATTAAATTCATTTTTGTTTGGTTCTTTCTGAGAAATGTTTCTCTCTGTCCTGGTGATAAAAATCATCAGTCTTTATTTAGTCGTATATTTAAAAATGTATAAAGCAAAAAATGGCCCACAATCGACGTTCACACAATAAAACTATGTCTTGTACGTTTAAATGATGAACGTTGATTCTGACGCAAATTATAAAGAGATGAAAAAGTATATTACAGACTTCAAGGTGGTAGCCAACGAACAGTTGTCCGATCGGCTCTTTATCTTACGCCTTACACCAGCCGATGGTTCGCATATCGCACCATGTCGTGCTGGACAATTTGCTGAATTGCGGGTCGATGACGAACCACGTGTTTTCCTCCGTCGCCCTATCTCGATCCATCGTGTCGATTATGATGCCAACGAGATGTGGCTGCTCATTCAGCGTGCTGGTCGTGGCACCAACAGGTTTGCGTGTCTGCGCGCGCGCGATCAATTAAATATTATATATCCTCTGGGCAATGGTTTCACCATCGAAGAGCAGGTGCCTGATATGCATTATCTGCTGATTGGTGGTGGCGTTGGCGTTGCACCTCTGCTCGAAACAGGTTACCAGTTGAAGCAATATGGTGCCAGGGTTAGCTTCCTTCTTGGTGGAAAAAGTTGCGCAGAAATCGCACAAGTTGCACAATTCCTCAAAGTTGGAAATGTATATATCACTGCCGAAGATGGTTCGGTCCTTGAAGGCTTGGATTGCCAGCGTGGGTTTGTGACACAGCATTCAGTCTTAAAGGAAGGTTCTTTCGATGCTATCCGTGTTTGTGGACCTGGTCCTATGATGAAGGCTGTGGCGCGTTTGGTTTCTTCCTGGAAGCAGAACGAACGTCCCCACTTCTGTGAGGTCTCGCTTGAGAACAAGATGGCTTGTGGCCTTGGTGTTTGCCTTTGCTGCGTTGAGGACACCAAGGATGGTCATAAGTGCGTCTGCTCCGATGGTCCGGTGTTCGACATCAAGGATCTCAAATGGTAGGAAACATCTGCTTAATTCAAAGACATCAATTCAACTTAATGACAATTGAAAGATTATGGCAAATCTTACGACAAATATAGCAGGACTGACCTTGAAGAATCCTGTGCTTACCGCTTCGGGAACCTTTGGCTATGGCACAGAATTCAGCGATTTCATCGACCTTGAACGCCTGGGAGGTTTTATTGTCAAGGGCACAACACTTCATCCACGCCAAGGCAATCCATATCCGCGTCTTGCCGAGACGCCATCGGGTATGATCAATGCGGTAGGCTTGCAGAACAAGGGTGTCGCTTATTACATTGAGCATATTCATCCCCAACTTGCCTCTTTGAAGACCAACGTCATCGTTAATCTCAGCGGCAGTTGCATCGAAGATTACGTCGAAGGTGCTCGAATGCTGAACGAAGTGGAAACCATCCCAGCCATCGAATTAAACATTTCCTGTCCCAATGTAAAGGCAGGAGGCATGGGTTTCGGTACAAAGCCTGAAATGGCTGCTGAGGTGATCCGAGAGGTACGCAACGTCTATCGGAAGCCTCTTATCGTTAAACTGACACCCAACGTGACTAACATCGCCGAAATTGCAAAAGCTGTGGAGGATGCTGGCGCCGATTCAGTCAGCTTGATTAACACTGTGCTTGCTATGGCTGTCGATGCCGAACGTCAACGTCCCATTTTGAGCACAGTCACTGGAGGTCTGTCAGGCGCAGCAGTCAAGCCTATCGCCTTGCGTTGTGTATGGCAGGTCTACAACGCCGTAAAGATCCCGATTGTAGGCCTTGGAGGCATCATGAACGCCACCGATGCAATTGAGTTTATGCTGTGCGGAGCAAGGGCAATCGAGGTGGGTACAGCCAACTTCATCGATCCGGCGGTAACTATGAAGATCATCGATGGCATTGATGAATATCTTGACCGGCATGGCTGCCAAAATGTATCGGAAATTGTCGGGGCGCTGAAAGTTTGATTAAAAAATTGCGATTTTTAGGCGAGAAATACAATATATTTATTATATTTGCGCCCGAAAATCGCTATTTTTATTATATATGGGTAAAATCAAAGGCATGGGCATAGCCCTTGTCACTCCTTTCAAAGCCGACATGTCGGTTGATTACGATGCTCTGCAACATCTGGTCGAATTCCAGGTCAGCAGCGGAGCAGACTTTCTTTGCGTTCTATGTACAACTGCCGAAACACCAACCCTCACCCCCGAAGAACGAGCAAAAGTGCGTCAGGTAGTAACCGACCAGGTGCGTGGTCGTGTCCCTATTGTCATTGGTTGCGGCGGCAATAACACGATGGCTATCGTCAACGAACTCCGAACCACCGATTGGCGTGGTGTTGATGCCGTGCTCAGTGTGGTGCCCTATTACAACAAACCCTCGCAGGAGGGCCTCTATCAGCATTTCTCGACCATTGCCAAGGCTTCGCCTATCCCTGTCATCCTCTACAACGTGCCGGGTCGTGTAGGTGTGAATATGACTGCTGCAACCACGTTGCGTCTGGCCTACGACAATCCGAACATCATTGCTATCAAGGAAGCATCTGGCAATTTCGACCAGATTGATGACATCATAAAGAATAAGCCTCGCAACTTCACGGTGCTCAGTGGTGACGATGGCATCACTTTCCCGCTCATTACCTTAGGCGCCGAGGGAGTTGTGTCGGTCATCGGCAATGCACTTCCAGGCGAATTTGCACGTATGGTACGCCTGGCGCTCAATGGCGACTATCAGAATGCACTCACCATCCATCATCGTTTTAAGGAGCTTTTCTCGTTGCTCTTTGTCGATGGCAATCCTGCCGGCGTAAAGGCTATGCTCAGTGCTATGGGCTATTGTGAGAACGTGCTACGCCTGCCACTCGTTCCAACTCGAATCACTACGTTCGAGAAGATTCAGGCTATTCTTCGACAATTATAATCGATTATGAAATTCAAGCAAGTTCCGGTCCTTCTGCTCACCGGTTATTTGGGCAGTGGTAAGACAACCCTTCTCAATCGTATTCTGACCAACGAGAAGGGCTTTCGTTTTGCAGTTATCGTCAACGATATCGGCGAAGTGAATATTGATGCCGATCTCATCCAGAAGGGTGGCGTCGTTGGTCAAAGCGATGACTCGCTCGTGGCTTTGCAGAACGGTTGCATCTGTTGCACCTTGAAGATGGATCTCATCCAGCAGTTGAACGATCTGGTCAATCAGAATCGTTTCGACTATATCGTCATTGAAGCATCGGGCGTATGTGAGCCTGGACCAATCGCACAGACAATCTGTTCTATTCCCAATGTGGTGGCCGAAGATGCGCTCAAAGGCGGTATTCCTTTCCTCGATTGCATCACCACTGTTGTCGATGCCCTTCGTATGAAGGATGAGTTCCAAAGTGGAGAGTCGCTCACACGCAAGAATCTTGACGAAGACGATATCGAGAATCTGATCATCCAACAGGTCGAGTTCTGCAATATGATCTTGCTCAACAAGGCTTCTGAGGTAAGCAAAGAGGATTTGAAGCGAATCCATGACATTATCCGCGCTTTGCAGCCAAAAGCAAAGATCATCGAATGCGATTATTGCGATGTTCCCCTCGAACTGCTTATCAATACCCAAATGTTCGATTTCGAATCCGTGGCCACTTCGGCCACATGGATTCAGAAGGTGGAAGGTGATCTCGACGAAGATGCCGAAATCCACGAGCATCATCACCACGACGACGAAGATGATGAACACGAGCACCACCACCATCATCACGATCATGACGATGATGATGATGAGCATGAGCATCACCACCACGGTGACGACGATGATGATGACGATGATGACGACGATCATGAACACCATCATCACCACCACGATCACGAACATCATCACCATCACCATCATCACGATGGGGAAGGAGAAGCCGAAGAATATGGCATCGGCACCTACGTCTATTATGCCCGCCAGCCCATCATCCTCGGTCTCTTCGATGACTTCGTGGCACGTCGTTGGCCAAAGAACATCATCCGTGCCAAGGGCATTTGCTACTTCTCAGACGAACAGGATGTTTGCTACGTGTTCGAGCAGGCTGGTCGTCAAACCACCGTTCGCAATGCCGGCAGTTGGTTCGCTACTATGCCTAAGCGCGAACTCGAAATGATGCTGGAGCGCGATGCCAACCTCCGTCGCGATTGGGACGAAGTCTATGGCGATCGTATGCAGAAGATTGTCTTCATCGGTCAGAACCTCGACAAGGCCCTCATCAAGAAAGAGATGGACGCCTGTCTGGTTCAATAACTCTCGAAATCTTTTTATTTCTATCACGAATTAGAGAATTTGAAAATTATTGTGTTGTCCTTCCATTCGCAATGATTATATAATTCGATAATTCGCGATAGAAAAAACGATAAACCAGTTTTAGATTATCTTTTTTCTTATACCTGATCATGGAGATAAGGACAGTATGTATCAGTTTGTCCATCATAGCATTGGCATGCTGCGATAGACTTTCTGCAAACCCACAATCGAGTGATAACAACCAGCGTCAGCAGGTCATCGACCTTGCTGGACGTTGGCGTATGGGCTTCGATAGTGCCCAGTACAACTACGCAGTGACCTTGCCCGGTACTACTGATACCAATGGTTTGGGCGAACCCTGTGCCGACAAGACCGAGACTACGCGTCTCTCCCGTCGTTTCAGTTACAAGGGCGAGGCTTGGTACAACAAGTCGTTCGAAGTGCCTGCCGACTCTCTGTCCTGGACGCTTATCCTCGAACGCACCAAGTTGACCCGCGTCTATGTGGATGGCAAATATGTAGGTACGTCCAACAACATCTCCACGCCGCAGCGCTTTACGTTCGATTATCTTGCCCCAGGCCGTCACGATCTCACCATCATGGTCGATAACTCCAAGGGGGTGCCCGAGCAGATCTATGGCAATAGCCACGCCTATACCGAGGACACACAAACCAATTGGAATGGCATCATCGGCAACATCTGCCTCATTTCAGGCAAAGAGATAGCCAAGATGCGTCCTGCCAAGGTGAATCCCGCCTTCAACGACTTCCACATCGAAGGTCGTCATTTCTATGCCAATGGCCATCGCATCTTCCTGCGCGGCAAGCACGATGCTTGTGTCTGGCCCCTCCATGCCCATGTAGCCATGACAGTAGATGAATGGCTCTGGTACTTGGGCATCTGCAAGGACTACGGAATCAACCACATTCGTTTCCACTCCTGGTGTCCCCCCGAGGCTGCATTCACGGCTGCTGACAGCCTTGGCATCTACATGCAGCCCGAACTCCCGTTCTGGGGCGATTTCAACGAAAAGGATTCCGTCTTGATGACGTTTCTCCACAAGGAAGGCATCAACATCCTCAAGGAGTATGGTCATCATCCGTCGTTCGTTTTCATGGCCCTTGGCAACGAACTATGGGGAAGCATCGACGCCATGAAACGTTTTGTCAAGGACTTTCGTGCCGTTTGTCCCGACAAGTTCTACACCTTTGGTTCCAACTATTACCTGGGCTACCAGGGCGTAAAGCCTGGAATGGACTATTTCACTACCTGTCGCGTCGGAGGTGAAGGCTGGGGCAACTACAATACCCACACCCGCGGTTCGTTCTCGTATGCCGATGTGGCCGATGGTGGTGTACTCAATCATTTCCGTCCCGGTTCGACACGTACGCTCGAAGAAGGCTGTCAGTTGTGCGATGTTCCGGTCATCAGCCACGAGACTGGTCAGTTCCAGATCTATCCCGACTTCGACGAAATCGAGAAATATACGGGTGTGCTCTATCCCTACAATCTCGAAGTCTTCCGTCAGCGTCTCCAGGATGCTGGCTTGGGCGATCAGGCTAAGGCTTATCACGAGGCTACGGGTCGTTGGAGTGCCCAGCTCTACAAGGCCGATATCGAGCTCGATCTTCGCACGCCCGATATGGCAGGCTATCAGTTGCTCGACTTGCAGGATTATCCCGGTCAGGGGTCGGCCTACGTGGGCATCCTCGATGCGTTCATGGACAACAAGGGCATATGTAGCCGTGAGGAATGGCGTCAGTGGTGTTCTCCCGTTGTGCCTATGTTCATCACCGATAGTTATTGCTACACCACGGGTGCTGGTCTCTATGGCCAAATCCAGATTGCCAACTATGGTGACGTCTCGTTGAAGGGCAAGACCTTGAAGTGGAGCCTCGAAGCCAACGGCAATTGTCTCTCAAGCGGCAAGATGACCATCACTTCCGACATCTTTGGACTCTTCACGGCTGGAACTTTGCAGGTCAATCTTTCGTACATCAAGCAACCTACCCGCATGGACCTCCATCTCACGATCGATGGCACCGAGGCCTCCAACAGTTATCCTCTTTGGGTCTATCCTTCGTGCAACAACGACAAGTGGATTTCCAAGTTGTCGAAGGACATCGTCCGTTGTGATAGCCTTACTTCTGAGGTACTGGCTCAGTTGCAGTTGGGTGGCAAGGTGCTACTCACACCTCGTCAGTCGCCTTGCACTGTCGGTCCACTCTTTATGACCGACTATTGGAACTATCGCATGTTTAAGACCATCTGCGAGAACAACAATCGCTCCATCTCGCCTGGCACGTTGGGCATCCTCACCGATCCCAAGCAGCCGCTCTTCGCCGGTTTCCCCACCGATGGCTTCACTAGCTGGCAGTGGTTCCCCGTGCTTCATCACAGTCATCCGCTCATCCTTGATGCCTGGCCCAAGGAATTTCTCCCCATAGTGCAGGTGGTCGATAATTTCGAGCGCAATCACAAGCTTGGTCTCGTCCTCGAATGCAAGGTGGGAGAGGGCAGCCTCCTAATCGTGATGAGTGACCTCGACGAAGCATCCAAGTACCCAGAGGGACGTGCTTTCCTAGGCAGCGTGCTTAACTATATGCATAGTGATGCCTTCCAGCCTAAGCTGAGCCTGACACCTCAGCAGCTTATCACACTTCTCAGCACCCCCGCCGAAGAGGTGAAGATGAAGAACCTCTATAACATCAGCCAATATTAGACTTTTGTCTAAATAAGTGTTTCCACTTGCCACTTTCGGTACAAAAACAATGCTTTTTCGTTAATTAGTCAAAAATTCCAAATAAAAACCACTTTTTGCCGAAAAAAACATTATCTTTGCAGCATTGTTATTTAGTAGACACTTTACGACTGCTGAATTTGAATAAATGAGAACAGTTTTAGTCATCATAAATCCCATCGCCGGTGTTCGTCCAAAAGACGAGATACCAGCTCTTGTGCATCAGATTCTGAAGCCAGAAGATGGGTTCGATGTTGACATCAGATTCACCGAATATGCCGGTCATGCCAGTGAGTTGGCCAGCGGGGCTGTTGAACGGGGAATCGACACTGTGATCGCCATCGGTGGCGATGGCACCATCAACGAGACCGGCCGTTCCCTGGTTGGCTCCCCAGTTAAGTTCGGCATCGTCCCTATGGGAAGCGGCAATGGCCTCGCACGCCACTTGCAGTTGCCCCTCGACATCACCAAGTCGCTCGAATGCATTCGCGATGGCTACAGCATCAAGGTCGATTACGGCTCGGTCAATGGCCACATCTTCTTCTGTACGGCAGGTGTGGGCTTTGATGCACAAGTTTCTGCCAAGTTTGCCGAGGCAGGTACACGAGGCCCTCTCACTTACCTTCGTTGCTTCAGCGAACTCGTAGCCGACTACGAACCTGCCACCTACGTCATCTACACCGACGACGGGCGTGTCAAGGAGAAGGCTTTCCTCATTGCCATCGGCAACGCCTCGCAGTGGGGCAACAATGCCTACATCACACCCCATGCCTCTATGTCCGACGGACTCTTCGATGTCACCCTAGTCCGGAGGGCTCCGCTTATGGATATCCCCAAAATGGCGGTTCAGTTATTTACGCGCGAACTCGATCAGAACGCCAACGTGATGTCCTTCCGTTCGAGCCATCTGCGCATCATCATGCCCCATGCCAATGCCGTTCACGTCGATGGCGAACCTATGCAGATGGATGGTGTTCTCGACATTGAGATGCATCCTGGCCAGTTGAATATCATTTGTCCCGAACATCCCACGTCAAGCGTGCTCGAGCCTGTGCGTTATGCCTTCGAGGATATCCATTACATGATCCAGGGCAACTTGAAGAAGGGCGTAAAGCAGTTCAACGACTTCAATCGCCCCGTGATTGAGAAGGCTGAAAGTCTCCTCAACCCGCTCTTCAGACGCAAGTCCCAGGCTCCCAACCCCGACGAAGACGACGAGCCGATGCAGGAACCTTGAGCAATTTATTGTTAATTGCTGCGTTTTTATAGTTCAAGGCATCGTCCCTTTTACTACTTTTTACTCCAATATTTAACTCCCCCTTCAAAACTATGTCCGAAAAATTAGAAGACAGCATATACGACGATGAAGCCGCTGTGCGTTTCATCCAGTCACACATCCCGCAGGAACTGCAAGGCAAATATACCGACGATGACATCCTGCTCATCACCGACACGATGGTCGATTATTATCAGCGCAATGGATTCCTCGACACCGATGAAGAGATTGAGATCGACATGGACGACATTGTCAATTTCGTGTCCAAGGAGTGCAAGAAGGACAAGGATTGCCATTTCGACACCAATCCTGAATCCATCCGTTGGATTATTGATGCCGAATTAGATTACGAAGACAGCCTTGCATAAGATGACCCATCGTACCCTTTCCCGTTTGTTCTATGTCATTCTGACTGTGTTTCTGTGCTTTCCAATGAAGGCGCAGAACTATGAACATATGAGCGAAATCGAACAGGAGCACTACGGCGATTTTGCGATGGTCAATGGCGATTATCAGACGATGAAGAACGTGCGTCACTATTGGGTTCAGCAGGCACAACGTCTGAAGTTCCTCAAGGCGGTCGAGTTCAACCTTACAGGTTCCAACGAAAGTATCCTCAAGGTGACTATCCCCGCCCGTATGCTCTTCTCTCAGAACGATAGCACGCTGTTGCTTTCAGCCGATGCCTACCTCCGTCCCTTATTGCGCTTCGTGAAGGGCCCCGATGCTGTCGCCACGATGATTATTGCTGCTTATAGCGACAACAATGGCAGCGAAAAATACCTGCAGCAAATCTCCGGAAGTCGTGCCCGTCAGGTCTATCGATGGTATGCTCGCCAGGGCGTAGGTCCTTCCGAGATGCATTGCTACGGATGGGGCAACAAGGTGCCGCGCAACGAGAATGCCAACATTCAGCAGCGTGAAAAGAATCGTCGCATTACCATCTATTTCGTTCCCAACCGCAAAATGCTCCGTTGGGCTAAACGTGGACAATTACCGTAATAAAAATAATAAAAAATGGCAAAAGAACTAAACAAGATGACCAAGCGTGCCGACGACTACTCCCGTTGGTACAACGACTTGGTTGTGAATGCCGACCTCGCTGAGCAGGCAGCAGTTCGTGGCTGTATGGTCATCAAGCCCTATGGCTACGCAATTTGGGAAAAGATGCAGCGCACCCTTGATGATATGTTCAAGGCTACTGGTGTACAGAACGCCTATTTTCCCCTCCTTATTCCCAAGTCATACCTCTGCCGTGAGGCCGAGCATGTTGAGGGTTTTGCAAAAGAATGTGCCGTTGTTACCCACTATCGTCTCAAGAACGACCCCAACGGCGCTGGTGTCGTGGTCGATCCCGAGGCAAAACTCGAAGAAGAACTCATCGTTCGTCCAACCTCCGAAACCATCATCTGGGCAACCTACAAGAACTGGATCACCTCTCACCGCGATCTGCCTATCCTCTGCAACCAGTGGTGCAACGTCATGCGTTGGGAGATGCGTACCCGCATGTTCCTTCGTACCTCCGAGTTCCTCTGGCAGGAAGGTCATACCGCACATGCCACCCGTGAGGAGGCCGAGCAGCGTGCTATGCAGATGATCAACGTCTATGGCGACTTCGCCGAGAAGTACATGGCCGTGCCTGTTATCAAGGGTCCAAAGTCACCCAACGAGCGTTTCGCAGGCGCCATCGATACCTTCACCATCGAAGCTATGATGCAGGACGGTAAGGCACTCCAGTCTGGTACCAGCCACTTCCTGGGTCAGAACTTCGCCAAGGCATTCGATGTCACCTTCACCAATACCGAGAACAAGCAGGAATACGTTTGGGCAACCTCGTGGGGCGTTTCCACCCGTTTGATGGGCGCGCTCATTATGACCCACTCCGACGACAACGGCCTCGTCCTTCCTCCAAAACTCGCCCCCATTCAGGTAGTCATCGTGCCCATCTACAAGAAGATGGAGGAACTCGAAACCATCAACCGTCACGTCCAGCCTTGGATCGATGGCCTTCGCGCCAAGGGCATCAGTGTGAAGTACGATAATGCCGACAACAAACGTCCAGGCTTCAAGTTCAGCGAATATGAGTTGAAGGGCATCCCCGTACGCATCGCTCTCGGTGCACGCGACCTTCAGAATGGCACCCTTGAACTCGTTCGTCGCGACACGCTCGAGAAGGAGGTGCTCCCACAGGAAGGCATCGTCGATCATGTTGTCAAGCTCCTCGACGAGATCCAGGACAACATCTTCGAGAAGGCTCGCAAGATGCGCGACGGCTATATTCGTCGCGTAGATACCTGGGAGCAGTTCAAGGAGGAGATCGAGAAGGGCGGCTTCCTGCTCTGCCACTGGGATGGCACTACCGAGACCGAAGAGTACATCAAGGCCGAGACCAAGGCTACCATCCGTTGCATACCTTTCGTCCCACAGGATCCTTCCGACCTTGAGCCCGGTGTCGATATGGTAACCGGCAAGCCCAGTGCACGCCGCGTCCTCTTCGCTCGCTCTTATTGATATCATTAAACTATCACTGTCACGAATTGGCGAATTTCACGAATTATTTATTGCTCCAAGCGTCCAACCGAATAATTCTCAAATTCTCTGATTCGTGATTATTATTTAAAAAGAATGGCACGTAATCGCTATCTTACGTTGCTTCGGCTCACTTTCCGCAGCCTCAACTGGTTCGAGATCTTCCTGATCTTGTCTATCATGACGCTGGCAGTCATATCGTGGGTCATTAAGGGTAATTATAGTTTCAACGGCATCATCGCCGGCATCTCCGCCATCCTCGGTGTCTTTTGTGTCGTCCTGGGTGCCAAGGGAGCTATGGCCAACTGGCTCTTCGGCATCGTCGAAGGTGTGCTCCACGTCTATATCTGTTTCTGCACCCACATCTATGGCGACTTCCTGCAGCGCCTCTTCTACAACTTGCCCATGCAGTTCTTCGGGTGGAAATCGTGGAAGAAGCGTCGCCGTCACGATGACACCGGTCGCATCAAGACGCGCTACATGACGTGGCGTCAGCGCTTCGCCACGTTCTTTGTCGTCGCTTTAGGCACCCTCGGCCTCGGTCTCTTTCTCATCTATTTCGGCCCATGGTTGTTCGAACACGTCACCGCCCTCTTCCAGTCGATGGGGTGGGGCGAAATCGGCTTCCAGACCTTGAAGAGCGACTACGACACCAAGTCGCAGCTCTGGCTCGACTCGTTCACCACCGTCATGTCCATCGTCACGATGTTCGTCTCCGTCAAGGCATTCGTCGAGCAGTGGTATATGTGGCTCCTCATCAACGTTGCCTACATCGCCATGTGGCTTATGTCCGACTCCGACTTCTCCTTTATGACCACCGCCAAATACTGCATCTACCTCATCAACAGTTTCTACGGTATCTACATGTGGAACAAACTGAGCAAGTGAGGTATTATCCCTTAGATTTATGAAAAAGCTTCTCTTCATCGACCGCGACGGCACATTAGTTGTCGAACCACCCATCACCGAGCAGATCGACACCTTCGAGCAGATCGAGTTCCTGCCCCGTGTCATCCAGAACCTCTCCTTCATCCGCCACACCCTCGACTACGACTTCATCATCGTCAGCAACCAGGACGGCCTCGGCACCAAAGACTATCCTCGCAAACGTTTCGAGCGAATCAATAAACTCATCTTCAGCATCTTCCACACCGAAGGTGTCGATTTCGACGAATTCTACTTCGACGAGCACACCCCCGCCGACTTCCATCCCAATCGCAAGCCCGGCACAGGTATGCTCACCAAGTTCATTGAAGGCAATGGCTCCGAGTACGACCTCGCCCACAGCTACGTCATCGGCGACCGCATCACCGACATCCAGCTTGCCAAGAACCTCGGTTGCCAGGGCATCCTTCTTGCCCAGAACGGCACCCCCGACGAGTGCCGCGAATGGCTCCAGGAGCATCAACTTGGCCTCCCCGGACATAAGGACAGCCATTGCGCCCTCATTGCCGAAGACTGGGACGCTGTCACCGCCTTCCTCTTTGCTGGCGAACGTCGTGCCAGCGTGAGTCGCGTCACCAAGGAGACCGACATCCAGATCTCCCTCGACCTCGACGGTACAGGCCGTTGCGACATCTCCACCGGCCTCGGTTTCTTCGACCACATGCTCGAGCAGATAGGCCGTCATTCAGGCATGGACCTCTCCATCCACGTCAAGGGCGATCTCAACGTCGATGAGCACCACACCATCGAGGACACCGGCATCGCTCTCGGCGAATGCATCCTCAAGGCCCTCGGCGACAAGCGCGGCATCGGCCGATACGGCTTCTGCCTCCCCATGGACGATTGCCTCTGCCAGGTCGCCCTCGACTTCGGTGGCCGTCCCTGGCTCGTCTGGGATGCTGAGTTCCATCGCGAAAAGGTAGGCGATGTCCCCACCGAGATGTTCCATCACTTCTTCAAGTCGTTCTCCGATGCCGCCCGCATCAACCTCAACATCAAGGCCGAAGGCGAGAACGAGCACCACAAGATCGAGGGCATCTTCAAGGCCCTCGCACGTTCCCTCCAGATGGCCATCCGGCGCGACATCCACCACTTCCAACTTCCTTCCACCAAAGGCGTTTTGTAAAAAACGCCTCTTTTTTTGCCCTACCTCTTGACAATCTCGAAAAAAAGTCCTAGTTTCGCACCATGAATTAACAGTAAAAAAGGAATAGGATGAAACACCCATTGCAGTTATTGGCCTTCGTGAGCATCATGCTCACCCTGATGGCGTGCGCCGACGATAGGAGAGGAGGCACCACAGACCCCGTGCATTACCCCGCCAACGCCATCTATCATTGGAAAACTGTTTACAATCCCACCCCCTACGAGAAAGACTTCCTCAAGAAGCACCAGATCAAACTCTTGTACCTGAAATTCTTTGACGTCGGCGTCGATAACCTCTACGACGGCAAAGGTGAGCAGCCCGTGCCTATCGCCACCACCATATTCCGCGATTCCATCAAGCACATCGGTGATGTCGAAGTCGTCCCTGTCGTTTTCATCACCATCCCTGCCCTCAAGTGCGCCCCTACGCTTTATTCTCTCGCCGAGCACATCATCGATCGTGTCGATGACATGTGTTGGGCCAACCACATCGCCTATCACGAAGTGCAACTCGACTGCGACTGGACACGCGAGACCAAGCCCCTCTTCTTCGAACTATGCCGCGAAGTGAGATTCCTGCTGCACGAACGACGAAAAGGCCTCAGTGCCACCATCCGTCTGCATCAGTTGCGCGACACCTTGCCCGACATCGACTACGGCGTGCTCATGCTCTACAACACCGAGAGCCTCGTCAATCCCGACGTCAGGAACTCCATCCTGAGCAGCGATGTCGTCAGGGAATACATGCGTCATGTCGAAGCCGACAAGCACCTCGACTTCGCCTTTCCCATCTACCAGTGGACCCTGTGGTTCAAGGATCGCAAGTTCCAGGGCATCATTCGTCCAGGCCAGGACACCATCGTAGAAGGCTGCCTGCGTCACGAAGCCAGCCAATACCGCGAGATCATCGCTGCAAAACGTGCCATCCGTCCCTGTCTGAAGGACATCGGTTACCCGTCATCCAACATCATTTATCATCTCGATTCTGCCAACCTTTCACGATTCACCGACCATGAGATTTCCGAGATTTATCGCCCTTAGTCTTTCCCTCCTGCTGCCCGCAATTGTCCAGGCATGCGGATGGTGGCCCTCTCATTCGGGCGAAGTGCTGCTCTACCGCATCATGCCTTTGGACGAAGCCGAATACTACGATTATGCCGTGCTGTGGTCGTGCGACAATCTGATTCACCGCAAGGTCGACTACAAGGCCGACAACCTTCTTCTGTGGCAGCGTCAGACGTCACGTACCATCCCCCTTGCCGACATCGAACGCATCGTCTATCATGCCGATGCCGATTACCTGCTGAATCTTCGTGAGCAGCCTTGTTCATCGTCTGCCCAAGACAACGCCTTCATCTGTTGGATCCTCGCTCATCAGCGCACCGACATCCTCGACTTCCTCATCTTGGCAAAGCAGAACGAGGAAGTGCGTCTCAGCATGACCGATCCGTGGTACTACGACGTGAAGGACAGTTACCATTACCGTGTGCTCGAAGAAGTGGTTCGGCAGTGCCGTCTTTACACCAAGGGCCAGCTGTTGGGACGTTATGCGCTACAGATGATGCGTGCTCTCTGCTCGCTGAGGGATTATCAGGCATGTGCCGACTATTGGGACAGCGTCAAAGGCCGTCTCAACGACGATGCCATCCGCAAGATGGCCGAACTGCGTGCCGCAGCTGCGCTTTGCAAGGTGGACCGACGCGACGAGGCCTTCGAGATCTTTGTGCGCTATGGCGATTTGGCATCCATTCGTGCCGTCAATGGTGGGCAGATTGACAACGAACTGGAGTTTGTCTACGACCGCTGTCCCGATTCCCCCTATCTTGCCGAAGAGGTCCAGAAATGGCTGCTCTGCACGGGTGATGACGAAAAGACCAATATGCTGCTCAAAGTCGCCCATCGTGCTGTGAAGGAAAAGAAGAGCCATCAGCAGGCCATGTGGTATTACACCTTGGCAGCGCTCTACGATATGAAGGGAGCGACGCGTGAGGCAAGGAAGTATCTGCAATTGGGTCAGCGTTATCCCAAGGATCCGTATTTGCGCGACACCTACCGCGTTATGCGCATCTGGCTCGATGCAAAGACCGCCACTTGCGACGAGGCCTACGAACTCCAACTGATGTCCGACCTCCGTTGGCTCGCAGGCAAGATCAGGCACGAAGCCACGCCCGAAGTCTTCGCCCGTCTGCATCGTTACGACGATTGGGGAATTGCCGACGACGAGGACGACGATCACCGCGAGGTCTATCAGCTCGTGTCCAACACCTTCTATTGGAACGACGCTATGCGTCGCATCCTCTTCAAGGCCGTTTGTCCTCGTATGCACGAGGCCCGAAAGTATGTCCGTGAGATTCAGTTAGCCAACCTGGCCGAAAACCTCCTGGTGAAGACCAAGGGATATGCCGGCGAAATGTTCGCCATCATCGACCGTTTGCCCTACGATGTCACTCGCCAGTATTACACGCGCATCTACCAGCCTCTCGACGAGTTCGACCGTTGGCTCAATAGTCGTGGCAAGACTGACCGCAACTATTGGTGCGACATCCTCGCCACCAAGTGTCTGCGCGAACGTCGCTATGCCACTGCCATCTACTATCTGCGAAAGGTTCCCGTCGAATTTCAGCAGCACCTCAATGTCTATGAGTACATGCATCGTAATCCATTCAGTTACGATATGGAGACCTTCGCCAAGGACCGTTCCCTCGCACCCGACTACAAACTGCATTTCGCCGAAGCGATGCTTCAGTATGAGCGTACGATGAAGTCCGACCACGACCCCAATAAGCGTGCCGATGCCATGATTCAGTACGCCCTGGGTCTCCGCAACTCCGTCCACAAGTGTTGGTTCCTTACGCGTCACAGCAGCAACCTCGACTACAATTCCATCCGCGATGCCGTCCCCGAGATTCCCTATCCCGCCGACACCACCCTCTATCGTCATGACGAATACCTCAAGTTGAGCACCCGTCTCATCAACGATGCCATCCTCACCTACGCCGACCGCGACCAGGCTGCCCGCCAACTCCGTCATCTCCTGTATTACCGCCGCCTCCTCACCACTTTCCCCGATACCCCCACCGCCCACGACCTCCGCGCTCGTTGCGACGAATGGAGGGATTATAAGAGAATTTTACTGTGAACGATTTTTGAGACACATAGTATTAACCTAAATCAGAAAGCCATCACAACCGCCGACGCGATGAAGCTCGGCCTCTCCGAGGTCATGACTCCCTACGGCACCAAGCTGCAGAAACTCGTAAACATTGCATTACGCTATTCGAAAACACGGATAGTGCATCTACGTTCGTAGGTGTACAATATTCTGTAGGAAATGGTGCGTCGATGTTCGTAGGTGAACAATATTCTGCAGGAAATGGTGCATCGATGTTCGTAGGCGAACAATATTCTGTAGGAAATGATGCGTCGATGTTCGTAGGCGTACAACAAAAAAAAGGAAATGGTGCACCAATGTTCGTAGACGAACATCTATCCGTTGGAGATGGAGCGTTGATGTTCGCAGACGTACAATGTTACGCAGGAAATTGTGCGTCAACGTTCGTAGATGCACAATATTCTGCAAGAAATGGTGTGTCAACGTTCGCAGACGTACAACAATCTGCTGGAAATGGAGCGTCAAAGTTCATTGATGCACTTTATTCCACAGAAGATGGAGCACCTGCGTTCGCAGACACACAACATTCTCAAGTAGATGGAGCGCCTATGTTCGTAGACACTCAATTTCGTTTTGAAGTACAATACCTCGCGGTCGGGATCTTCTTCTCCGGTGCTATTGACTGTGTGTAAAGATACAGCATAGTGTTGACGTCGCCCAAAAATTGATTGATAATAGTTTTTTAAAATTTTTTGGTGGGGAGTTTGAGAAAAAATCTGGTTGCCGATTTGGATCTGGAGCGTTCCATCATGGAAGATCTATGACAGGGTGAAGGACTCTTCGGTTACGCAATGGTGCTATGGGCATTTTCATCAGTATTGGCATTTTGCTTGTGGTTCATTCAGAGCTCGGTATTGCACCGAGCTCATTTTATTTGCAAGCATTCGTACTTACATCATGCCGCGAGCTGATAAACAGAGCAGGCTGATCCGATTGGACCAGCCTGCTTTATTTGGGTTCCACGATGGGGATTAGCGGGTGACGATCTCGATGGGGATGTTGAGGATCTTGGCAACCTTGACGAGGGTGTCGATGTGGTGACCCACAGCGGCAGCCATGTGGTGGGTTGGACCTGCTTCGCTCCAGCGGTTGCAGAACTCGCGGCAGGAGATCGAGAACTTGGTGCGCATATTGGTGTCGCCGAACATGAAGATGGGGCCTTCCTCGTTGACGCCTTCAGCTACGACGAACTTGAAGATGCCGTTCTTGTCCTGGGTGATGGCGAGGTAGGTGACGGGGCCTACAGGAGGATAGAACTGGGTGAGGTAGCCGCCGCCGGTCTTGCCGTGGAAGACGGGCACGATCTTCATCGTGGGCTTGTGGGCCTGCGAGATGTCGAAGTCGCCCGAGCCGCTGTGACCGATGATGCATATGTCCTTCGGGAAGTCGATGCTGTACATCTCGGCGAGGGTGCCGGTGCCGCTGATGGTCTTGAGGATACTCATGGCCATGGCTACCTTCATATCGCCTTCGACAGCGCAAGCGGTGTGCTGCTTGATGAGCATGGAGAAGGCAGGGATGAGCATGGAGTCGAGCTTGCCGGCGATGCCCTGTGCAAATCCTGCATAGTGGGAGGCAATCATGCCGAGCTTCTCGTCCTTGACCCACTGCTCGAAGGCAACGACGTACTTGGCCATATCCCAAACCTTTTCGATGGTGCCGCCACCTTCAATCTCGAAGGTGGCGAGGATGTCCTGAGCCTTGGCGCGGATAGCCTCCTCGTCGGTGATGTTGTCGGCGATGTGCCACATCTGCTCCCAGTCGAACTGCTTGGTATAGACATTCATGCGATGGTAGAGATTGGTCTCGTCGATGTAGAGGTCCATCATGCCGGGATAGGGGCGACCGATCTGGGCGATGTTGGTGTCGCGGAAACGACGACGTACTTGAGCGGCACGACACCAATCCTCGATCTCGGCCTGAGCGGCGGGATCACCACCTTCGACAACACCGGTGATGACAGCGCAGCGCTTGCCGGCACGGTTGAGGTCGGCTACCATTTCGCCTGTGGCACCGCAGGCATAGAGCTCGCCAAGCCAGGTGGGGATGTCGGTCTTCTCGTAGTCGGGAGCCAACTTCTTCTGGAGGTTGACGATGATGACGGGCACGTTGAGGTCGCGCACGGCAGGGAGCATATTGTAAGAGGTGCAGTAGGTGAGCATCTGGAGGATGACGAGGTCAACGTCGGCAGCGCGGAACTTGTCGCCGGCTACCATTGACTGCTCCTTGGTGGTTACCATACCACCATCGATGAGCTCGACGGTGTCGGGGAGGGTCTTCTTGAATGCTTCATACTGGGATTCGAACTCGGGAACGAGCTGTGGGAACTGGGGGAGATAGGCGCCAAGGGCGATGGAGAACACGCCGACGCGGGCTTTGGTTTCTACTAGTGGTTTCATATATATGGTGAGGTAATTTTTGATGGGCGGCCAAGGACGGCTGCCACGGAAACACTAAACTAAGCAGGGGGACGAGAGGGGGGATTTTAGCAGGGACGGGACTTGGGGAGGTTGAAGACGTCCTGGACTTCCTTCATCTGGGCGGTGGTCATGCCATCGGGCTCGGAGCCCATGCTGCGGGCGCACATGTAGATGTTGGCAGCCTTGCAGAGAACGTCGGTCTGATCGAAGGCATCCATAATGTCCTTGCCTACGGCTACGGTGCCGTGCTTTTCCCACATGACTACGTCGTGGGTCTTGATCTGCTCGAGGGTGGCCTCGGCGAGAGCTACAGAAGAGGGCAGTGCGTAGGGTACGATGCCAATGCCGAGCGGAGCGAAGGCGAGGGTCTCGGGAATCATCGACCAGAGTACCTTGGTCATCTCGTCACCCTTGAGGAAACGTTGGATGTGGCTCATGGCAACGAGCTCGATAGGATGGGTGTGGAGGGTAGCCTTGTAGCAGCTGCCAGTCTCGAGGAGGTAGTTCTGAAGAGCGAGGTGGGTAGGCAATTCGCTGGTTGGAACGACGTTGACGTCGGCGATGACTTCGTAGGAGGCGCAGTCATCGAGGATGCGGATGATGCTGCCGTTCTGCATGGGTTCCTTGGCGAGGTCGCGCATGCGCTTGCCGGTGCCTTTGCAATAGAAGTACTTGCCTTTCAGATAAGGAAGGGTCATGCCGATGGGCTTCACTGCGGAGATGGCAGGCATGGCCTTGCACTCGTCGTCCATAAACTCGGTAACGTTGACGGTGATGTTGCCGCCATTGCGCTCAGCCCAGCCTTTCTGCCAAAGGTAGCCGGTGACTTCGGCGATCTGGTAGATGACGGCCTTGAGGGCGGGGCGGTTTTCTAAGATGGTTTTCATATAAAAATGTGGGTTTTTGGTGGTTATTTTAGGGGGCAGCCAAAGACGGCTGCCACGGGAAAACTAATTTAGACGGTGTCGCCGTAGCGCTCGCGGGTGATTTGATCAAGAGGTTTGCAGCGGGTGTTGGGGCAGCCGATGATGCCGACGATGAGGGAGATGGTGAGGAGGGCGATCATGCAGAAGGCGGCTACGGTAAAGCCTTCGCCGTTTTCACCATAGATGATGGTGAATATGAGACCCCAGACAGCGGAGAGACCGCGTACGATGAAGAACATTAGACCCTGGGCACCAGCACGGAACTTGGCAGGGAAGAGCTCGGACCCCCAGAGGGCATAGAAGATCTGTGGGGAACTGCCGCCCTGTACACCCCAGAGGATGGCGAAGAGCCAGAGGCCTGCGGGGCCGTTGACGCCGATGGTGACGATGACTACCCATGCGCTGATGGCCACGAGGAGTCCGAAGATGTAGATGGCCTTGTGCTGGATCTTGTCGATGAACTTCGAGACGATGAAGGTGACGCCTACGATGATGGCCCATTGGATGCAGTTCATCCAGTTGGCCTGCTCGTTGGAGACACCACCAGCGGTCTCATAGATGTGGGGCTGGAAGAAGCCCATGACCGAAGCGACGAGGTTCCAGGTGAGGTAGATGGTAGCAAGGAAGCATACCGTCTTGACGGCGATGCTGTTCTGGAAGAGCACCTTGATATTGTCAAGAAGACCGTTTTTCTGACCGGAGTTCTTGGCAGCCACGAACTCGGCACTTTCCTGCAGACCGCGCTGAAGGTTCCAAGCGATGAAGGCTACGATGAAGAGCGAGAAGAAGACGATGCGCGACGAGAAGACGTTGACCGCATTGACAGCGAGGTCGGCTCCGCCGATGGCGTGAGCGAGGGACTCAACCCAGCTGAAGAGGTATCCGCCAGGAGCGAAGAGCATACCGAGGAGCAGGATGCACATAGGACCAAAGCCCCACGACATCTGGGAGATGCAGATGTTGCGTCCACGGTTGTTGACCTCGGAACTTTCGGAGATATAGGTCCAAGATGCGGGAACGCCGACGCCTACGGAGATGCCCGTGATGAGGAAACCGCAGAGCAGCATGGGGAAATTGACGCTGAACATGACGGTGAGCACGCCGAGCATATAGACGAGCAGATTATAGGTGAAGATGAACTTGCGGCCATACTTGTCGGCGAGGAATCCGCCGATGATGGCACCGAGGGCAGCGCCCAGACAGTTGGCGCTGATGAAGTTGAGCCAGCCGAGATGTACCTCGGAGAGGCCGAGATAGTTCTGCCACAGCGTGAGGCCACTGGCACCAGCTACGATGGCGCCTGCATCAAGATAATTGGTGAGAGACACGGCAATCGTGCTCCTTAAGCTTCCTTTGTTGTTTGCCATTTGTTATTAATTTTATAATGTGAGATTTTCGGAATTCTCGGAGTACTCAGAATACTCTGAATACTTGGAATGCTCGGAAGAGGCAGATTAGCCTTCGCAGAGAGCGGTGTAGCGGTCGTAGGCCTTGAGCCAGACGGCGGTGTCCTGGGGCTCGTAGCGCTTGAGCTCGATGGCTTTGGCGATGAGGGCGCGCATTTCGGTGATGTCCTTCACCTTGCCGATGGCCTTGAACTGCATCATGATGTTGCCGATGGCAGTGGCCTCGACGGGACCACAGAGGGCGGGGCAACCGATGGAGTTGGACGTCCATTGGGCGAGGAGGGCATTCTGGCAACCGCCGCCGATGATGTGGAGCACGTCGAGCGGGAAGGAGGCCAGTTCCTTAAGCCAGTTGAAGACGGTGCGATAGCGGAGCGCGAGGGATTCCATAATGAGACGTGCAATCTGAGCATCGGTCTCGGGTATGGGCTGACCGGTCTTCTGGCAGTATTCGCGGATGGCACCGAGCATCGAGGGTGGATTGGCGAACATCGGGTCGTCGGGGTTGATGAACGAACGGAAGGGTTCGCCGCTCTGCTCCATTTCGCCGAGGGTCTTGAAGTCGTAGTCCTTGCCCATGCGCTTCCATTCCTTGCGGCACTGTTCGAGAATCCACATACCAGTGATGTTCTTGAGGAAACGTGTGGTGCCTTCGACACCGCCTTCGTTGGTGAAGTTGAGTTCGAAGGAGCGCTTGCTGATGATGGGGTCCTTCGACTCGATGCCCATGAGCGACCATGTGCCAGAGGAGAGATAGGCGAACTTCTCGTCCTTGGCAGGAACGGCAGCGACGGCGGAGCCTGTGTCGTGACCAGCGATGGCAACGACGGGGATGTCGTAGCCGAAGTCAGCCACCTCGGGCTTGAGGTTGCCAATGACGTGGCCTGGGAAGACCACGGGCGGGAACTTGCTGATGTCGGCACCTGCAGCCTCGATGAGTTCGCGGTCGATCTGCTTGGTGCGCGGGTCGAGGAACTCGGAGGTGGAGAGGATGGTATATTCGCAGACCGCCTTGCCGGTGAGGTAGAGGCTTACGTAGTCGGGGATGAACACATACTGGGCAGCCTCCTCGAAAGGACGGAAACCTTCCTTGTGGCAGGCGTAAAGCTGGAAGAGGGTGTTGAAGTTGATGAACTGGATACCAGTCTTCTCGTAGATCTTCTCACGACCGACTTTCTGGATATATTCGTCCATGGCAGCCACGGAGTAGGGATCGCGGTAGGCGCGGGGTTCCTCGATCATTTTGCCGTCCTTGTCGACAAAGACGACATCTACGCCCCAAGTATCAACACCGATGGAATCGATGCGGATGTCGGGACGTGCAGCAAGATCCTTGAGGCCAGCGACCACTTCGCCGATCAAGGCGGTCATGTTCCAGTAGAACTTGCCATCGTGGTCTTTCTCCTGGATGGCGTTGGGGAAACGACGTACTTCTTCGGTTTCAAGAACTCCTTGTTCATTAAGACGGGCGATAATCATTCGTCCACTGGTGGCACCGAAATCGACGGCGCAAACATAATGCTTCATGTAATATAAGAGTTTTTGTGTGTTTATATCGGTGCAAATATAGCGAGTTTTGGCTTTTTATACAAATATTTCGGCAAAAAAAATCGAAAAAATCTTCCTTTTGTACAAATGTTCTTTATTTTTGGATAAAAATAAGGGTATAAAATGAGAGGGATGCGGGCGATGAGGGGCGCTTAATCGGAGAGATGGAGGTAAAAGTCGGCGGTGAGGGCGCGATAGTCGTCGGTGTATTTGCCGTCGGCGTCACGGATGATGAGCTGCTCGCGGGAGATGGGGGGGTTTTGGAGGGAAAACTCCGCCATGCGGCGCTTGCAGGGCTTTCCGACCTTGGTGAGGATGTCGCAGATACGGACGGGATGGAGGCTGCTGAGGACGGCTGCGGTCATCACTTCGGAGTCGTAGGCGGTTGGATAGATGAGGGCGAGACGGCCGTTTTCGCAGAGGTGGGTACTGGCAAAGCGGGCGATGTCGGACACAGGGAGGGCGTCCTTGTGACGGGCGAGGGCGCGGCCTTCGTCAGTGGGTTTTAGGGTGGCGTTGTAGAAGGGAGGATTGCTGACGATGAGGGCGTAGGTATGGGGGGAGCTGGTTTGGGCGAAGGCCTGGAGGGAGAGGGGGTGGACGGTGATGCGGTCGTGCCGTAGGGAGGCGGTGACATTCTCCTGAGCCTGCTGGGCGGCGGTGGGGTCGATTTCGAGGGCGGTTATGTCGAAAGGGCTGGAGTCGGGTGCCTGGGCGGTTCTCTGCGCCAGCATGAGGGCGATGATGCCGGTGCCGGTGCCGATGTCGAGGAGGGAGGATGGTGCCGGGGCGGGGGTGGTAGGGTGAGGGAGGGAAGCCCATGCGCCGAGGAGGACACCGTCGGTGCCCACTTTCATGGCGCAGCGGTCCTGGTGGATGATGAAGTGGCGGAATTGGAAGGAAGACATGGGAGGGGGAAGGGATGAAGGGCGGCCAAAGACGGCCGCGACTGGGACACGAGGGACGGGAGCAGCCATCGATGGTTGCGACGGGGACGCAGGGCGGCGGCAAAACCGCCGCTTGCGAAGAAGGGGGACGAGGGGCAGCCATACACGGCTGCGACGGGGAAGTGGCTACTTCTTATCCTGGGCGGCGAAGAAGGAGGCGAGGATGGTGCCGGAGATGCTGTGGTAGGCGCAAGAGATGGCGCAGGGGACGACGCTGAGGGCAGCCATGGGGTTGGCGGCGATGGCGGCGGGTGTGGCGAAGAAATTGCTGGAAAGGACGGTGGCCATGCCGGCGTTCTGCATGCCTACTTCGATGCTGATGGTGCGACGCTTGGCGATGGAGAAACGGGCGGCTTTGCCGATGAGATAGCCGAGGAGGTAGCCGAGGCCGTTGTGGCAGGTGACGACAGCAAGGGTGAGGGCAATGAGGCTCAGACCGTTCTCTTCAAGACGTGGATGGACGGTGAAGATGACGCCACCGACGATGAGGGCGAGGCAGAAGACCGAGATGCCGGGCATGATGGATTGGATCTGCTTGAAGTTGTCGCGGTGGCCCAAGAAGTAGTTGAAGGTGCAACCTAAGGCCACGGGAAGGATGGTGACGAGGCAGATGTTCTGGAACATACCGAAGGCATCGACTTCGATCTGCTGACCTGCGAGCCACAGGACCATGAGTGGTGTGACGATGGGTGCCAGGAGGGTGGAGACGGTCGTCATGCCAACGGAGAAGGCAACGTCACCGTGGCAGAGGAACGACATGATGTTGCTCGATACGCCACCGGGACAACAGCCAACGAGGATGATGCCTGCGCTGAGGAAGGGGTCGAGGCCGAAGACCTTAGTGAGGCCATAGGCTACGAAGGGCATAACGGTGAACTGCGCTAGGGTGCCGAGGAGAATATCGAGGGGACGGCTGAGGACTATCTTGAAGTCTTCGGTGGAGAGGGTGCAGCCCATAGTGAGCATGATGATGCCGAGGATGATGGAGGGACGTGCTCCCTGCTGCACCCAGGCGAAGGTGGAGGGGAAGAACCCGCTCAGGATGGCTGCGGCGATGACTATCCATGAGCAGTAGCGGCTCATGAAACGGCTGATTGACTGGAGAGAATTTAGCATATGATGATAAAATTTGGGCGCAAAGATAATGCGTTTGCGGGGAATATGCAAAAAAATGGGGGAAAAAGTGGGCGGTTCGATGAAAAATGATTATCTTTGCGGCGGGTTTTGAAACCTCGAACAAAAGAGAAACCTCGAAAAGGTTTCTTACCGAAAAGGATTTGATCGAAGAAAGGTTTCTTGTTGAAAAAAGGATTGATGTTTTGAGATAAACGATGCGAAAGATAGAACTGTTGGCGCCGGCGAAGTCGGCAGAGGTAGGTATTGAGGCCATCAATCATGGGGCAGATGCGGTGTATATTGGTGCACCGGCATTCAGTGCACGTGCGGCTGCTCATAACTCGGTGGAGGACATTGAGCGGTTGGCGCAGTATGGGCATCAATATGGGGCGAAGACCATTGTGGCGCTTAATACGATACTGACAGACAAGGAACTGGTCGAAGCAGAGAAGATGGCGTGGCGGCTCTATGAGGCTGGCGTGGATGCGCTGATCATACAGGACCTGGGACTGTTGCAGATGAATCTTCCATCGATGGAACTGCATGCCTCGACACAGGCAGATGTGCGTACCGTGGAGCGGACACGGCTCTTTCGCGATCTGGGCTTGACGCGTGTCGTGTTGGCCCGAGAGCTTGGAATAGCGGAGATACAGGCGATTCATGAGGCGGTGCCCGATGTGGAGTTGGAGTGTTTCGTGCATGGAGCGCTTTGCGTTTGCATCAGCGGACAATGTTATCTGAGTGCAGCGCTGACCGGACGTTCGGCCAATCGCGGGGAGTGTGCGCAGCCCTGTCGACTGCCCATGGACCTGCTGAATCCACAGGGAGACAAGGTGCTGGCGCGACAGCGTCATCTGCTATCGCTGCGCGACATGAACCGCTCGGCATATATCGAGCAGCTTCTTGATGCGGGAGTGACCTCGCTGAAGATCGAGGGTCGACTCAAGGAGATGAGCTATGTAAAGAATGTGGTGGCTTATTACCGCAAGCTGATTGACCAGATCATTGCACGACGGGAGGAGTATGCACCCCTGAGCTACGGGCAGACGGAGTTAAGTTTCGAGCCACGCTTGGAGAAGAGCTTCAATCGCGGGTTCACGTCGTATTTCGCCGAAGGGAAACGCGAACCGATGTGGAACTTCGAGAGCCCAAAGTCGATGGGAGAGAAGGTCGGCACTATTACGAAGGTAAATCGTGACAATTTCGTCATTAGTCTCGACGTCGATACCTTGCACAATGGCGACGGGCTGGCAGTGGGACAGCAGGGGTTCAGGCTCAATCGCTTCGATGCAGCGACAAGCATGTGCTTCCCGCTGGAAGGCGTGCAGGTGTGCCGTGCGCTGCAAAAGGGACAGAACGTGTACAGGAACCTGGACGTGGCTTTCGAGCAGCTTCTGAGCAAACCATCGGCCAAGCGGACGATGGCCGTCGATATGCATTATTCGGCATGCGAGAACAGGATTTCATTGCGCATGATGTGCTGCGAAAGGGACGAGGTGAAGGTCGAAATGGAAGGGGCTTTCGAACGTGCGGAGCGTTCGCAGAAAGAGAATATCGAAAAGCAACTGGGCAAATTGGGAGGCACACCCTTTAGGACAGGCAGCATCGAGGTGGAAGGCGACGGATGGTTCGTGCCCTCGTCGAAATTGGCGGAAATGCGACGCAGTTGTGTGGGAAAATTGCTGGAAGAGCACCTAAAAATGCAAAGTGAAGTTCGCAAGTCGTTCGAGAAACCCGATTATAAGACACGTGCAAAAATGCTCGATGCAAAGGATATCCTGCCCACTGATTTCCTGGCGAATGTGATGAACAAAATGGCACGCGAAACCTATCGGGAAATGCAGATAGAAAACGTTGCAGATGCCTTTGAACTACAATCGAATAAGGACGGAATGGTGATGCAGACAAAACATTGTCTGAAATATGCCTTCGGACAGTGTCCGCGTTATGCTAATCCGCAACCCGAAAAACTGCTCGAAGAAAACTTCAAAATCGGGCAGGAATTGGCGCTTAGAATAGGGAATAGAAAATTTTTTATAAAATTTGGGTGCAAAAATGATTGCATATCAAAAATTTTTACTATATTTGCGCCGCAAAAATGATATCTATTTAAAAATAAAAGAAAAATATGAGTGATCAGAAGAAAATCAAGACCGCACTCGTGTCGGTGTTTCACAAAGATGGTCTCGACGAGATTATCAAGTTGCTCCATGCACAAGGTGTAACCCTGCTTTCTACAGGTGGTACCCAGAAGTTTATCGAAGGACTGGGTGTTCCCTGCAATGCCGTTGAGGATCTTACGACCTATCCATCGATTCTGGGTGGCCGTGTGAAGACCCTTCATCCGAAGGTGTTCGGAGGCATTCTCGGTCGTCGTGATAACGAAGGCGACAAGGAGCAGATGGCAAAGTATGCCATTCCAGAGATTGACCTCGTCATCGTGGACCTCTATCCCTTCGAGGACACTGTAGCCAGTGGCGCCGATTTCCAGAGCATCATCGAGAAGATCGACATCGGAGGCATCTCGCTGATACGTGCAGCCGCCAAGAACTTCAAGGACGTGATCATCGTTGCCAGCAAGGCACAGTACCAGCAGTTGGCCGACATCCTGAAGACCAAGGGCGCTGTGAGCGACTACGAGGACCGCTTGAGCTTTGCAGAGCAGGCATTTGGCGTCAGCAGCCACTACGACACCGCCATCCACACATGGTTCGCTCAGCAGAAGTAAATTCGATAGATAATTAACATCATAATAAAATCCGTCAGACAAAGAATGGGATTCTTTAATTTAAATCAGGAGGTCGCCATCGACCTCGGAACTGCCAACACCGTCATCATCCATGGTGGCAAGATTGTGGTGAATGCACCATCAATTGTTGCCCTTGAAGGAGAAAAGATGATTGCCGTGGGTCACAAGGCACAGCAGATGGAGGGTAAGACTCCAGCCAACATACGTACAGTCCGTCCACTTCGCGACGGTGTGATAGCCGACTTCAATGCCGCCGAGCAGATGATTCGCGGTATGGTAAAGATGGCCTTCAGCAGCCGTCACTTCTTCACCCCACAGCTCCGTATGGTAGTGGGTGTGCCCTCAGGTTCGACCGAAGTAGAACTCCGTGCCGTTCGCGACTCCAGTGAGCATGCAGGTGGCCGTGACGTGTATATGCTGTATGAGCCTATGGCTGCTGCCATTGGTATCGGCATTGACGTACTTGCTCCAGAAGGCAACATGGTGGTGGACATCGGTGGTGGTTCGACCGAGATTGCCGTCATTTCGCTTGGTGGACTTGTTACGAACAACTCCATCCGCATTGCTGGTAACGACCTCACGCAGGACATCATGGAGTATATGAGCCGTCAGCACAATATCAAGGTCGGTGTTCCTACCGCCGAGCAGATCAAGTTCAACGTAGGTTCGGCCCTCACCGTGCTTGACAACCCACCCGAAGACTTTGTGGTACGCGGTCCTAACCGTATGACAGCCTTGCCAATGGAAGTGCCCGTAAGCTACCAGGAGATCGCACACTGCATCGAGAAATCGATTTCGAAGATCGAGGCAGCCGTGCTTACCGGCCTCGAGCAGACACCTCCTGAGCTTTACGCCGACATTGTGCGCAATGGCATCTACCTTGCTGGTGGCGGTGCATTGCTCCGTGGCCTTGACAAGCGTCTGCAGGACAAGATCGGCATTCCTTTCCACGTGGCCGAGGATCCGCTTCTCAGCGTAGCCAAGGGCGTAGGTATTGCACTCCAGAACATCGACCGCTTCCCATTCCTTATCCGTTAACAGCTTGTCTCCATCTGATTCATGGAGAATCTGATACGCTTCATCACCAAGAACAGCCCGTGGTTTACGTGGCTGTTTTTGGCCATTCTAAGCATAGTGCTGCTATGCCAGACCAATCCGTATCACCGGAGCATCTGGTTTGGAAGCGCCAATTTTATCACGGCCAACGTCTATGATGCTCAGAGCAGCGTGACGGGTTATTTCGGGCTTCGCCAGGCCAACGTCGAACTGCTCGAACGCACTGGAATTCTCGAAGCCGAGAACCAGGCGTTGCGTCAGCAGTTGCAGGAGTATCAGGCACTGGATTTCCATCAGCACGATTCGGTTAAGCACCAGTATCGTTATTTGATCGCCCATGTGGTCGGCAACAGCATCAACCAGGCGGAGAACTACATCACTCTCGACAAGGGTGCCGCCGACGGAGTGCATCAGGACCTTGGTGTGGCCGACCAGAACGGTGTGATCGGTATTGTTGCCAACGTTTCGGAGCACTATTCGCTTGTGCTCAGTGTGCTCAACCCCAAGTTGCGTCTTTCGGTGATGTTGAAGGACACCGAGGCATTCGGTTCGCTGGTGTGGGATGGGAAAGACAGTAGGTATGCGGTTTTCGAGGACCTACCCCGCAATGTAGATTATAATAATGGAGATACGGTCGTTACCACTGGGTATACGTCGTCATTCCCTAAGAACGTTCCTGTAGGGCGCGTTGTAGATACGTTTGACGGAGGAGGCAGTTTTTTGACTTTGCATATCGAATTGTTTTCGAACTTCAATCGCTTGAATGCCGTCCATGTGATCTTCAACAAGGAACAGGAAGAACGTGACCAGTTACAGGCGTCAGTCAGTGCAACCGAATAACTTTAGTGTAATGCTTTTGTACAAACATTCTGCTAGATGAGCATCCTTCTTTATATCTTATGGCTTCTTCTTGCAGTGGTGCTGCAGGTGCTTCTCTTCAATCACCTCTCTTTCTTCGGAGGGGTGGCGCTGGTGTATGTCATTGCACTGTTGAAGGCACCTGTCGAGATCAGCCGTGTGCTCCAGATTGTCATGGGCTTCCTGGTGGGTTTTGTCGTCGATATCTTCTGCAACACACCTGGTATGCATTCGCTGACTGCCGTTTCGGTGATGGCTTTGCGAGACTCGATACTGCATCTTTACAACGACGATCCCGAATTCAAGAGCGGACTGGTGACGATGCAGCAGATCGGCCTTTCGGCTTTCGTCCGCTATGCCTTGTCGTTTATTGGCCTGCATTGCCTGCTGCTCTATATCATCGAATCGTTTACCTTGTTTAATCTTCTGGTTATGCTGGTTAAGGTACTGATCAGCATCGGGTTGACTTTCGGCTTCTGTATGGCCTTTGAATTTGCTGCCGCGAAGAGATAACTACTTGCATGCAACACAATTTTGAACTCGAAAAACGTCGCTTTGTAATTGGAGGATTGGTTCTGCTGATCTTCCTCATTTACATTTTGCGTCTGTTCAACCTTCAGATTGTGGATGATAAGTATCAGGCTATGGCGCGCAACAACGCCTTCCTCACCAAGACCATCTATCCTGCACGTGGACAGATTTACGACCGCAACGGCAACTTGCTGGTGTATAACCAACCTGCCTACGACCTTGTGGTGACGATGCGTGAGGTAAAGGACCTCGATACCCTCGACCTCTGCAACACGTTGGGTATCACTCGCGAAGTGTTTGAGGAGCGAATGCGGGAAATTATGGACCCAAGGCGCAACAAAGGCTATTCGAGCTATACGCAACAGACCTTCGTCACACAGTTGAGCGTCGAGGACTATGCCAAGCTGCAGGAGAGAATGTACAAGTACCGCGGCTTCGAGATTCGTCCGCGTACCATCCGTCAGTATATGCGTTCGATAGCGCCCCACATCTTAGGTAATATTCGCGAGGTGACTCCGAAGGAGATCCAGCGTGACGACTACTACCAGCGTGGCGACTATACGGGTGACCTTGGTGTGGAGAAGAGCTACGAGAAATACTTACGCGGCGACAAGGGCAAGGAGATCCTGCTGCGCGATGCCCATGGACGCATCAAGGGGCATTACGAGGACGGCAAGTATGATGTGGTGCCGAAAGCTGGTCATAACCTTACACTCTCGATCGATGCCGACCTGCAGGCCTATGCCGAGAGCCTGATGGTGAACAAGATTGGTGCACTGGTTGCCATCGAACCAGCCTCGGGTGAGATTCTGGCGATGGTGTCGAGCCCAACGTTCGACCCGAGCTTGCTTGTCGGTCGTGAGCGCGGCAAGCATTACAAGGAGTTGCTCGATGATCCCTTCAAGCCATTGCTCGACCGAACCATTTCAGCGGCCTATCCACCCGGTTCGACGTTCAAGCCGACGCAAGGACTGATCGGTCTGGAGGATGGAGCCATTTCCCCCGAGACGCTGCTGCCTTGTCGTGGCGGCTTCGTGATGGGACGATTCAGAATGGGATGCCACGATGGCATTGCCCAATGGTCCATTGTCCCAGCCATCGCCGGTTCGTGCAACGGATACTTCGGCTGGTGCCTGGTGAACATCTTGAACAACAAGAAGTACAAGAGCATCCAGGAGGCCTTTGACGCGTGGAAGAACTATATGGTCTCGATGGGTTATGGCTATCGACTTGGCATCGACCTGCCGGGAGAGATACGCGGATTCATCCCGAATACTGCCTATTACAACAAGATGCTACGGACAGACGACTGGAAGCCCATCAGCATCATCTCGATCTCCATCGGCCAGGGCGAAATCCTTGCGACACCTTTGCAGATTGCCAACCTGGCAGCAACGATAGCCAACCGAGGATATTATTACATCCCGCATGTGATTCATTCGATACAGGACACGTTGATTCCCGACACGTTCAGGATTCAGCACAAGACGATGATAAGCCCGAGGCACTACGAATGGATCGTCAAGGGCATGCGAGCGGCGGCGGTGAACGGAACCGTCAGACGAAGCGGCAACCTCGACCCAGAAGGCATCGAGATCTGCGGCAAGACGGGAACGGCCCAGAACCCTCATGGCAAGGACCATTCGGTCTTCATGGGCTTTGCGCCGATGAACCAACCCAAGATTGCCGTCTGCTGTTTCATCGAGAATGGCGGTTTCGGAGCCACCTTCGGCGTACCTATCGGAACATTGGTGATCGAGAAGTACCTGAATGGCAAGATTTCCGGACGGCGAAAATTCGCCGAAGAGAACATGAAGCGCAGTTCGACGCTGCAATATACCGATTACAAGAAAAAGAAATAGAACCCCGAATAATCACAGATAAGACATGAACTTCCTTCGTAGTTTTGACTGGCTGACGTTGATCGTCTATGTGATCCTGGTCCTTGCGGGCTGGGTAACCATCAATGCTGCCAGTTACAATTTCGACGGAGCCTCGATATTCGATTTCAGTCGCCCTTCGGGTAAGCAGATTGTCTGGTTTGGCCTGGCATTGTTCCTTATCATTGCCATCCTTTGCCTCGACAGCCGGTTCTATATGACATATGCGCCCTTGATCTACGTTAGTGTGATGATCCTTCTGTTTGTGACGATCTTTATAGGCACAAACATCAATGGTTCACATTCGTGGATCAAGATCGGAACGTTCTCTATCCAGCCTGCTGAATTCGGCAAGTTCTCGACGGCGCTGATGCTTGCCTATCTGTTCAATGGGTATAACTTCAAGTTCACTGAGCCAGCCAATTTTGCCAAGGCATGTACGATTGTGCTCATACCCGTGCTGCTCATCATCCTGCAGAACGAGACGGGTTCGGCGCTGGTCTATTTCTCGCTGGTGCTACTGTTCTATCGTCAGGGCATGTCGGGTATCATCCTTTGGGCAGGGTTCTGCTTCATCCTCATCTTCGTGCTGGGCATCAAATACAGCGTCGAGCCGCTTCCCGAAGGTGTTGTGCTCGGGCTCGACGAGTCGGCTCCGCCTTCGCTGAAGGGACAGAACCTGGTGCTCACCATCATCCCGTTCCTGGTGGCAGGCATGCTGGCCTTCTTCGCCAACAACTACGGGGCAGCCGGATTTGTGGCACTTGTGGCGTTCCTTGGCTTTGGCGTGTTCGGCCTTCTTGACCATTTCATCACGTGGCCCTTCCCCTTCCAGTACCGTTGGATAGGCTGGATCATCAACCTTTTCACCGTCGGCTACTGTGCGTTCCTTTTCTTGCTGCACAAGGTGCGATCGTATATCACTGTGGGCGTCTTTGCCGTGCTTTTCGTCGGCTTCCTCTACACCTGCGATTTCGCGTTTAGCAAGTTGCAGCCTCACCAGCGCGGACGTATCGAAGTGCTTTTGGGTATGAAGGAAGACCTGAAGGGTGCAGGATACAACGTCAACCAGGCGAAGATTGCCATCGGTTCGGGCGGTTTCCTGGGCAAAGGCTATCTTGAAGGCACACAGACCAAACTCGCCTACGTGCCCGAACAGGAGACCGATTTCATCTTCTGCACAGTGGGAGAGGAGGAAGGTTTTGTGGGCTGTGTGACCGTGCTGATGCTCTACTTCATCCTTATTGCGCGACTCATTTCGCTGGCCGAACGACAACGAACGCCTTTTGCTCAGGTCTATGGCTACTGCGTGGCGTGCATCTTCGCCTTCCATGTTATTATTAATGTGGGCATGGTCATCGGCCTTGTGCCAGTGATCGGCATCCCGCTTCCGTTCTTCAGCTATGGCGGCTCGGGCCTGTGGTCGTTCACGATCCTGCTGTTCATATTCCTGAAACTCGATGCTACACGCATTCAAAAGTATTGATATCCAGATGAAGCATTTGATAACTGCGATTCTTGGCTTCTGCATCTGCATTTCCGCATGGGCCGACAACTTCATCATCCATCATGGTGATGCGGTGAAGTTGTTCTGCCAACGTGTGCCCGAAACTGCCATAGAACGTGCCGACCAACTCTTCGAACAGGACTATCATGAGGTCTTCGGTGAATATCTGGTGCACACCAACAACATGGCCGATGCCAGGATCATCGTTGCCACCTACGACAACGCAGACCTCAAGCGATATGCCAAACTGCGCGGCATCAATTTTGACCGGCTTGCCGATCATCGCGGCGCATTCATTCTGAAGGTTCACAACAATGGAAAGCAGTTGTTTGTGGTGGGCAGTGACGAGCTAGGCACGGCCTTCGGCCTGATGACTCTCAGCCGGCAATGGGGCGTGTCGCCTTTCCGCTGGTGGGCCGATGCTCCCGCCTTGCCTATGGATGCCTACGAACTTGGCGTGGCCTACGAGGAACTCTTCGAGGCATCGGTTCCTGTCAGGACGCTGGTGCTCGATGGGGCACAGCCTCACGACAAGTATCTGCAGGAGCTTCAACTGCGTCTGCGTGCCACCGGAGTGACCGATACGGCCCATGCTACAGTGCCATCAGACAGCCTGTTCCGTTGGACGCTACAACCTGCGTCGATGCCCTATCTCGGCTTGAGCCTTGCCCTCGATGCGCCAGAACATATCCGACTCGAAGGTCTTCGTGCCTACGACAACGGTCGCAAGGGGGAGTGGCAGATGCAGTGGTGTCATCAATTGGGAGGAGAACTCCAGATCTTCCTCTTCTTCGACATGGCATGGGACATCAAATCCTATCGCGCGCCTTATGCAGTGGATGATCTCGAGGATCTACACTACACCCAGATGAGCGGCATCAACTGCAACTGGTCGCAGATCTGGAACGATTATTTCGACCTTGCCATGACGTTCCATCCCGAGCAACCGCACAGTTTCGAGGCCCTTCGTCGAGGCATCGGCGAAAGCCAGAACCTGCAGCTGCAACTTTCGCTCGAACTGAACGACAAGGTGGTGCCCAACGACCATGCCAATGCCTTTTTCCGCACCGTCGAATATCCGCTCAATATGCTGACCACGCAGATGCAGCGTCTCTGCAACATGCAGCTTGTCGAGCATGATGCCGGCAAGCAGTGGGCCGTCGAGGATTGCCGTCAACGTATGTCGCTGCTGGCTGCCGAACTTCCCGCGCTCGTCGAACCCAAGTGGCGGCAGATGATCGGAGGTGTCGTGATGCCAGGCATCGAACTCGACCAAAGCCTGATGCGGGAGGATGAGCAAGGCGTAAAGACACCGATGCAGGTGGGCTCGCTGACATCACTGCCTTCTGAGGAGCGTATTGATTTGCTTTATCGCAGCAAGCGGGCACTTGGAACTTATGTAGAGCCCTACGAGGCCCTTCGCCTTCCGCTCGTCCAACAGGCCGACAGTGTGCATCTCTGCGTGTGGCTGCTTCCTACGCGCTGCTATGGCAAGACGATGAACTGCATGATTTCGATTGACAAAGGTGCTCCTCAGTTGCTTCGCATCGACCAGAAGCACCTCGACCTGCCCCAGCAGGTTTATGACCTTGTGTTTGCCATCGATCCTACCACCGACCAGCACGACATCGTGCTGCGTACGACATCAGATGCCATCTACCTGCAACGCATCTGGCTAACCGATATTAAATGAACTATGATATGAAAAAGAGGAAACTTGTTTTTGCTACCAACAATGCCAACAAGATCAACGAGGTGAAGGCTTTGCTCGAAGCCTGTGGCCCTGAGGTCTCCGAACGCTATGAGGTTTTGTCGCTGCGCGATATCGGGTGCAACGAAGACATCCCCGAGAACTCGAACACCTTTGCAGGCAATGCCTTGCAGAAGGCCGAATATGTGAATGTGCATTACGATGTGGATTGTTTCGCCGATGATTCTGGCCTCGAAGTACGCGCCTTGGGTATGGATCCCGGAGTGCGTTCGGCACGCTATGCGATGGACGAAGGCTTCGACCACAACAGCGAGGCCAACAACGACAAACTGCTGCGCAAGCTGAAACGCGTCAGAGACCGCTCGGCACAATTCCGAACAGTCATCGTACTGCTGATGGATGGCAAGATGCAGGAGTTTGAGGGCGTCTGCCGTGGTTCGATCACCACCGAACGTTCGGGTAGCCAGGGATTCGGCTACGATCCCATTTTCCGTCCCCAAGGCTATGACATCACTTTCGCCGAGATGTCGATGGAAGAGAAGAATGCCATCAGCCATCGCGGCAAGGCGGTGCGCGCACTGGTCGAATACCTCAAGGAGCACTGATCAGCTCCGTTGGGCACAGCATAGCACCATAATGCACTGTTTGGCTCCACAAGGCGCAGCTTAGACGAAGCGGATTCGCCATTCCTGCGGGTAGAGGTTGTTGCTGCGGTTGCCCAGGTTCTTGACAAAGCCCAAGGCATGGCCCCGGTAAGTCACGATCACGTAACCTGTCGGTGCGGATGCATCCAGGGTGATGCCCTCATGACGCAGGTAGTTGAGTGCGGTATTGAGGTCAACTTCCACGGTGGGGAAGGCGTTCTCCCTGCGAACGATACTTAGAGCCAACGCATGGGCCGGGACGATGTCTCGGCCCTTAATTGTGCCCATTTCGATGCCGCTTTGCAGCAGGTACAGACTTTGGCTTACCAATGCATCATGCAGCGCCTTATGGCCCGTAGAGATGGCCCGCAGGGCGCCTTCGGCGGTCAGTTCGAGGGTGGCCTCGCAGTCGAGTTGCGATAGGAGGGTAGGAGCTGCCTTTTTCAGGTCGATGGCAGGTTTGCTGCGGTCGTCCTTGCCAAGCGTCTTTCCGCTTCCCTTTCGTTTGTTGTCAGGTTTGCGCGAAGCATTGGGTTCTGCATTGTTCTCCCTTTTGCGCACAGCAGCCATGAAGAGTCCTTCGCCTTCGGTGAAGTGCGGCATGAAGCGATAGCATGGCCTCTGGCCGACAATTGGCGGATGTATGTGCCAGGCATCGTCGGTAGGTATTTTGAGGGCTTCTGCACCCAATTCTTCGCAAATGTAGGCAAGCATCTCTTCGTCCTCGTGGACGTTGAAGGTGCAGGTGCTATAGACCATGATACCTCCGGGCTTCAAGGTAGGCCAGATGGTGTCGAGTATCTCGCGCTGAAGCGCTACGCATGCGTTCACCTTCAGAGGTGACCAGTCGCTTACGGCACCTTCGTCCTTGCGGAACATGCCTTCGCCCGAGCATGGCACGTCGGCTAGAATGAGGTCGAACTGGTGGACAAGTTTCCGGAAGTCGGCAGGTGCGTTACACGTCACGCTCACATTCGGATAGCCCCATTTGGTGATGTTTTCGCTCAGTATTCTCGCCCTGCGCCGATCAATCTCGTTGCTCACCAGTTGGCTCCCTTCAGGCAGCACGCTCAGCATTGCCGTGCTTTTGCCTCCAGGCGCTGCGCAGAGGTCGAGGGCTGTCACAGGTTCTTTGACCAATGACCTCAGCACGTGCGTCACGAACTGCGACGACGCTTCCTGCACGTAGTAGCATCCCGCGTGCAGTAAGGGGTCGAGGGTGAAGTTCGGCCGCTCGTCGAGATATACGCCGTCGTCGGGATTCCAACCGATGGGAAGACCAGACCTTTCGGCACATTTTGCGCGATTATACCGCAGGCTTGTTGTCGGCTCGCTATCGGTCAATGCCTGGATGAATGGAGCGAGTTCGGATGCTGGCAGATATGCCTTGATGTCTTCTATAAAGGCCTCGGGGAGGGTCATATTCAATCAAATTTGGATAATAATACTAAAAATCTTCGCAAAATTCGTGATTTTTTTTTGTAATGCCAAATTTTTTCCGTAATTTTGCGCAAAAATTAAGGATAATTTGCAACCTACCATCGCTACATGCTCGAGCCTGCTCTCTATTTGATACCCGTTACCCTTGGCGACACCCCCATCGACCAGGTGCTTCCTGCTTACAACCGGCAGGTCATTCTGGGCATCCGGCATTTCATTGTTGAGAATGTCCGTTCGGCGCGTCGATTCCTCAAGAAGGTAGAGCCTTCGATAGACATCGATGCACTACATTTCAGCGAACTCAACCAGCATACCGACCGCAAACTCATCGATTCTTATCTCGATCCGTTGCGCAAGGGGGAGGCCGTGGGCATCATCAGCGAGGCAGGGTGCCCCGCTGTCGCCGATCCGGGAGCCGACGTGGTGGCTATTGCCCAGCGTGCCGGGCTCCGTGTGGTTCCGTTGGTAGGTCCTTCGAGCATTATCCTCAGTGTGATGGCTTCGGGTTTCAATGGTCAGAGTTTTGCCTTCCATGGCTATCTGCCCATCGACGAAGGGCAGCGCATGCAACGCCTCAAGCAATTGGAGTCGCGCGTTTATGCTGAGGACCAGACGCAGTTGTTCATCGAGACTCCCTATCGCAACCTCAAGATGATGCAGACGCTGCTGCAGGTGCTGCGTCCTTCGACGCGTATCTCGTTGGCAGCCGATATCACCTGTCCCGACGAGTCGATCCACACACGCACGGTGAATGAGTGGAAGCGTCAGCTTGGCGCTGCTCGCACGGATGAGGAGCGACAGAGGCTTGTGCCGCGTTGTCCGGCTATCTTTTTAATCTACAAATGACATATTATATATAATGTACGCACACTAATGTTGAAGTTCCTGAGTCTTTCGAGCGGAAGCAGCGGCAACTGCTACTATCTTGGCACCGACCAGCACGCCATCCTGATCGATGCCGGCATACCTGTGCGTACCATCCAGAAGGTACTTCGCGAGAATGGTCTGGCATTTGGCAAGATCATGGCCGTGCTTGTTACCCACGATCATACCGACCACATACGTTCGGCAGGGAGCCTGGGCGAACTCTATCATATTCCTGTCTATGCCACCAAGGAAGTACACCAGGGCATGGAGCGCAATTATGGAATGGCGAAGAAACTGACCAATGCCTCTCGTCGAAATATTGAACGCGAAACTCCCTTCTATATCCCCGGCACGAAGTTTCGTGTCACAGCCTTCACCGTTCCGCACGATTCGACCGACAATGTCGGCTATTACATCGAATATGGTGATGGCGACGAGGTGGTTCGTTTCTGTTTGGCCACCGATGTGGGTTTCGTAACTCCAGATATTCGTCATTATCTCTCCTTGGCAGATCATCTGGTGGTCGAGTCTAACCACGACATCAACATGCTGATGGATGGCCCATATCCTGCCTATCTCAAGAAGCGAGTGCGTGGCGAAGGGGGGCACATGAGCAACAAGGAATGTGCCGAACTCATCCACGACGTATGGCATGCATCCATCCGGCACCTTTTCCTTTGTCACCTCAGTGCCGAAAACAACGATCCCGACCTGGCTTATCGTACAGCAGCCCGTGCGCTTCAAAGCGAAGGCGTAAGGGTAGGGCAGGATGTAGTTCTCAGTGTGTTGCTTCGCAACAGCCCGTCGTTGGTCTACGATTTCGACCCTCAGCATAATTCGCCTGCGCCTATCCAACTTGAAATCGATTTCGATTGATTCTATAACTACCCTTATAATTCTTATCAACTATGTACAGCGATCCTAAATCTTGTCTCTATTGCACCAACAATGAGACCTTGCACAATCTCATGATCGAGATTTGCCATCTTCGTGTGTCCCGTCTCTTCCTTTTCAAGGAGCAGACCTATCGCGGACGTTGCCTCGTAAGCTATGACCATCATGTCAATGACCTCAACGAACTCAACGACCAGCAGCGTAATGACTTTATGGCCGATGTAGCTCAGGCTACCCGTGCTATGCAACGTGCCTTCAATCCCGAGAAGATCAACTATGGTGCCTACAGCGACAAACTCAGCCATCTGCATTTCCACCTTGCTCCAAAGTATGTCGATGGACCTGATTATGGCGGAATTTTCCAGATGAATCCAGGTAAGGTTTATCTCACCGATGCCGAATATCAGGAACTCATCGATGCCATCAAGGCCAACCTCTGATGTTTTTTCATCGCTTTTTTATCACGAATTAGAGATTTTTCGAAGTTGCACGGGCTGTAATTCTTCATTTCTCTAATTCGTGATTTTTTTTTTGAGCAAAAAATAGTCGTTAAAACGGCTATCGTGCAAAGCACAGATGCCAACTATGTTCAAACAAATTGGAAAAAGCACTTTTTTTGACGATTTCCCTAAAAATATTTGGTGCGCCCATATTTTTGCTATACCTTTGCACCCGCTGCCGCTAAAAAACCGGCAACACGTTCTTTGAAACACTGAAGATTGATAGAATAGCAAGTAGTACAAGTTAGAAGTTGGTTTAACCAACAACGAGCTTAAGTCAATTTCCTTTTAGAGGATTTGAATTGCCAGCATCAAACAAACGATAAAAAAGTACAACGAAGAGTTTGATCCTGGCTCAGGATGAACGCTAGCGACAGGCCTAACACATGCAAGTCGAGCGGCAGCACCTCGGGTGGCGAGCGGCGCAC
>Ga0256407_10000202_pt1 | contig 149441 bp, 128 predicted proteins | sample RumenRJG_04DNA_FD_193489 | JGI IMG/M metagenome (GOLD analysis project Ga0256407, IMG submission 193489) | Bovine rumen microbial communities from Lethbridge, Alberta, Canada - RJG_04 | ecosystem: Host-associated > Mammals > Digestive system > Stomach > Rumen | place: Canada: Alberta... | reverse complement strand
ACAAGAAGGTTGCAAGAACCACAAGTAATAAAACAATTCTTCTCATAATTTACTCTATACAAAAACTTTACACCATTTTTACACTTAGCTGTAGATTTGAACGAGAACTACCCGTCCATGCTTGGAAAGAACCGGGTAGTTTCACAATCAGAGGAATATTTTGCTTTCTCTCACTTAATCTATGTTTTGGTTATACTTCTTTTCTTATATAATTCTGATTTCGGCTTTTATTCATCAATCTTATCTTCTATCTCGATAGGATCGGAGAGGCGCTCATATTCGTCCATGGTTTCTTCATCAGTGACGATTTGTCGTGTCCTCATAGTCATCCTGTTACTGGACAACTTCATAATGGTTATTCTTCGATCCCACATCCAGATACTGAGAGCACCTTCGTTCACATACCAATAACCTGTATCCAACCATCGTCCAGTCCCTTCCTTCCCGTTGAGTTCGAAGAACCTCACTGGTATTTCAACAGCAATGAGTTCAATATCTGACTTATCAGAGATCCAAACACCATTATCCAGTCTGGAACCACCCTTTACCCGAATCCAGTAACCAGGCAGTAACGATTCATCAAGATTGGTCGGCGCCTTTACTTCTGTTGTTTCGTCATCATCACTACAACCAACAAAGACTGTAGCCATGAATAATACCATAAATAACAACAATACCTTTTTCATGATCTTCTTTTTAGTTTGACTCTTATTCTGATAATCAGATAATTACAAAATACTGCATCAGCCAATATTAAACAATGTTAAACACCGCTTGGATGTATACTTCATTCGTGAATCGGAGGAACGCTTTTGAAACGAACCCCACGAATTCGATGCAAATATAGATATCATGAATGAAAGTTCCAAATAATTCGCGGGAAAAGAGTTCACAAAAGTTCACATCGTTAGACTTTTTCTCGCCATGGCCATTTCTAAGCAAGCTTGAATGGCTCATTTGGCTTATCGAAAAAGTTCACATTCGTTAGACTTTTTGAATTTTATTCTTCCTCTGTCACGACTCAGCAATGCCCAAATGCATATGGCATTGCACTCGCTGCTCCATCGGTTCTCGCCAAGGGCAATGAATTGCCTTCAGCGATTATTGGAGCGGCGAGTGCCAAAGATGCTTGTATCATCATTTTTCTTCTTTTCGAATAATCTTGTGTTTGATCTTCACCACAGCAAAATTGAGTTCTATCTCTGTTTCTGTTGCTGATGTGCTAAGATTATTGCCTATCATATCAGCCATAAGCTCTCCACTTCTTTCAAGTAGTTTCTTTTGCTGTGCGCCCCCATCCTCAACCTTTTGAAGCTGTTCCATCGTATTAGCCAATTCACGAACAGTAACAAAAGTGTCAACAATGGCAAGTGTAGTATTGGTTGCTCTTGGTGATTTGATAATAGTAGCCAGCATATAAAGACCCCTTTGAGTAAATGCTGTGGGCTCTACCGTACTGAATTTCAGTTTATTGAGGCGGTCAAAATTTTTGACCACCTCTGATTTCTCGTACTTGTCAAGTACAAAGATATAGCCATAAGGGAATTTCTCTGGGTTGTTCTTTACTGCTTGATTAACCTCTTTGGTCTTTACGCCATACAATTCTGCCACATCACAGTCAAGAAGCACTTTCTGGTTACGGAGAACTATAGGTTTTTCCTTTGAAACTTCCAAAATTATAGACTGTTTTCTGAAACAAAGAACCACCCATTTGCCAGTTGTGGCATAATGAGTGGCTTGTTATCAGAAAGACTTTAATAAGTTCAGAACATATAAGCAAGTTGGAACGTGAAGGTTCGCATACGGGAATCGTATGTTCGACGGTTGTCAGACGAAGACATAATGTCACGCATACCCCACTCGTAGCCCAATGATACCTGATAGTGCCTTGCCAATTCAATGCCTGTGCCGAAGCCCAGTCCCCAGTCAACACGGTGATTGCTACCCACATATTTGAAATAGCCGGGGTCATCATTAGACCAAGGTAGTGGTTCGTTATTCACACCTCTCTGAATATCTTTTATATTACCGAAGAGTCCGATATTCAAATACGGACCAGCATTTACAAAGAACTTGGCAATCCTCCCACAGTTCCATTTGAATCCGGCACGAAGAGGGATGTTCAGGTAGTAAGGAGTTGCCTTAGTCTGCGATACAATCCCTATTTTGGGGTAAATGTGCTTCTCTGACTTCCATGGAAGGGAAGAGAGAATCAGGCCGGATTCAGCGTAAAAGCCTTTGACAACCTTGGGGAAAGTCAGTTCACCCTTTACGCCCATACGGAAACCATATCTTGACTCCATATTACTTGGCGCATTGAGATTCAATCCAGCCAAAACACCTGGTCTGAAATCCTGCGCTACAATAGGGAGTGCCATCAGTACTCCTGCACAGATAATGATGATTCTTCTTTTCATATTCTTCTGTTTTAGTTTGACTCTTTGTTATAAAACACAAAGATCGCGAAATCTTGCATCAGTGAGTGATAAGAATTGTTAACCGTTCGTTTGTTCTTATTACTCTAAGGAATTCAGGAATTTAGGAATTCTCTATTTTCTTTCAAAAAAGCAGTCAAAACGGTTGGCGGTTTCAGTAGAAACAACATGTTCCTTTTTGGAACTAGTTCAAAGGGAAGGTAAAAGAACTGTTACCCTAGTATTTGTTTAAACATGTCTTCTATGCTGTCTGCATGATAGACCCTGCCGTTCTTCACGTCATCCATTGCTTCACGGAACTCCGTAGCCTTCTATTTTGCAAAGTGCATTTTTTGCACATTCCAAATTCTGACAAACCAAGGACGCCGGCAAGAAACTCTTTGCGTATATCAAGATGCAGGAAACAACAGCAACAGATATCCTCAACTGGATACGATGAGTCTAAGCAAAAATAAGAACCACCCATCTGCCAGTTGTGGCATGATGGGTGGCTTCTTGTCAGAAAGATTTTAAAAGCTCAGAGGACTATTTCATCACTTTTTTCCCATCACGGATATAGATACCGTGAGTGGGCGGCGTACTGAGTCGTTGACCGGCAAGGTTGTAGATAGCGCCATCGACGGCTGACTTTTGTATATGGGGAGCAGCGACACCTGCGGGAGTCTTTCCCATATACTGACCGATGAAGAAGATGGCACCCGTGGATTGCTCGCTGATGATATAGAGGAAAGGTCTTGTGGCATGAAACTCAGCACGCCTCGGCATACTGGTGGCACCAGATAAAACAGTGACAGCAGCAGCCTCTGTTCCCTCTTCGTCGAGCTTGATCTTCGCCACCTGAAACATATCGCCGATGAATAAAGACGAATTGCAGAAATAGGGGAATTCTGCATAAGAGCCAAAGGCAGTAGGCATGCCCAAGGCAGACATGATCTCAACCAATCCCATATACGTATCTGTCTCGAAACGGGGGAGTTTCACATCGACTTCACAACGATAACCCTTTATTTGCCAGTTACTGCCATAGAGATCATTGAGCACGTCGCCCACAGTTTTACCTTCTCTTGGAAGGAAGATACTCATGCGGTAAGCACCATTACCGTAAGGCAGGTTGACGCCCTGATAGAGGTCATTCTCCGTATAATCAAACTCTGTATACGATTTGTGCATCATGGGAACAGTCTCTCCACCTCCGAAACGCTCCTCCTTCGTCTCTGCCTTATTGAAAGGATGACTCCATGCGCCCTTGAAGTAAATCGCATTCAGCAGATAGTTCACAGCAAACGGATTGAACGAATTCTCATCAAGTACTTGAGGAATCATTCCCATGGTATGGTCGTTGGCCCACTGGTTGATGACGTCCATTGTCTCCCCGTCGTTGAAGTCACGGTTCTGCGGTTGGGCATTGTAATAGTCGTTGGCTTTCTTAATGAATTCATCCTGCAGGCGATAGCCCATACCCTCGTTCACGAAGATGGTATTGGCGATGAGCGACTTGGTCTTTTCATCAAGTGTTTCTGACTCCCTGAGCATCTTCTGACAGAAAGCGTTGATGGCATCGGCGCCAGCCTCACCGAAACCGAGTGTCTTGTTGATTTCCTGTTGGGTCTGTCCTGCAGCTCCGTTGTTCATCAGTCCCAAGGCGTATGTGATGCTCAACGGTGAGAGCACCCTACTCTCTTCACCACGTGCCATGCGGAACAGGTTGAAGGCAAAGTCGTTGTTGCTGGCTATCAGATTCTTCTCATTGTCAGTCAGTTCGATTTCCTTTGGAGCCTGGAATCCAGCGGCAGAGAAATAGAAGTTGTTCGCCATAACCCCTACCAGTTCCTCATAGTTATGATATGGATCGAACTCCGGTTCAAAGAGATAATGTACCAGTCCTTTCCCTTGGAAGCCAACACCCTCCACAGCAATGTACGACAAATTATAGAGACTGCCATCAGGTCTGGTATTCTGATAACGGTATCGGCAGAATAACTTTCCATGCTCTTTGATGGTCTCAGCAACGGGAGTCGCATCGGGGAAATGGTTGTCATCGAAGTGCAGACTAAGGTCAAATATCATAAAGTCTTTCTCATCACCATTATAATCATACATATACACCCTACCTTCTTCATCCTCACGGAAAGCACCATAGTATTGTCGTCCAGATTCGTTTTCATCCTCCCTATACATTCTCATATACTGACGACCGTTAATGATGGTATCGCCATTCAACTGGTAATATACAGACCACATCGGGTGGTAGGAGGAAGGATCGTCAACGCCCTCAACATCATGATAGACATAAACCCACGTCTTTCCTTCCTCCAGCATCTTCCGCTCTGGAGCCGCCGCATTGGCAGTTATGCCAGCCAATGCCATCAGCATCACCACCATTCCAATCAATGTCTTTGTTTTCATAAGCGATACAGTATTGTTTCTATTTACAAAAATACAGAATCTGCTGAAATACTGCATGGGAATGCGATTATTTAACATTCTTTACACTGTGTGCTTTTAAAAATAGTATCCAATGCTGAACTGCCATGCATGAAAGCGACTCCTATCCATTTCATGGGAATAATCCATGTTCCTGCTATTCCAAATGTCCGCATTCTTCTTGCAGATAGCGTTGTAGTTGGCAGAAATCTGGAAATGCCGGGCAAGCAACAGACCTGCACCGGCATTGATGCTGAAAGAAGCTCTGTTAAAAACGAAAACCCCATTGTCTAATTCTTTCTCTCTCTTTCCGATGTTGATGCCTAATTGCGGTCCTGCGAATACAAACAGTTTTGCGCCCTTCCCTAAAATCAGATTATAGCGGGCATTAACAGGAATGGATAATTGCTGTTGAGTGGTTGTGGTCTTAAATGCACGACCACCTGCAAGGCCAATGCTCATTGTTTCGACCCCTCGTTGGTCGAACAGCAGTGAAGCATCAATATCCAATCTCTTTATCGGTGTGCTCAACAAAGCCGTTGGACCGATGAAGAAGCCAGCCCGATTACTGATGCTGACACCTTTATCTTTCTCGGAACCTCCCATGCTGCCCCTCCACGTATCCATGATTACAACGTCAGACAGGTTCAGACCTCCCTTTACACCATACTTGATTTGTGCACTGGATTCTGTAACCGACAAGAAGGTTGCAAGAACCACAAGTAATAAAACAATTCTTCTCATAATTTACTCTATACAAAAACTTTACACCATTTTTACACTTAGCTGTAGATTTGAACGAGAACTACCCGTCCATGCTTGGAAAGAACCGGGTAGTTTCACAATCAGAGGAATATTTTGCTTTCTCTCACTTAATCTATGTTTTGGTTATACTTCTTTTCTTATATAATTCTGATTTCGGCTTTTATTCATCAATCTTATCTTCTATCTCGATAGGATCGGAGAGGCGCTCATATTCGTCCATGGTTTCTTCATCAGTGACGATTTGTCGTGTCCTCATAGTCATCCTGTTACTGGACAACTTCATAATGGTTATTCTTCGATCCCACATCCAGATACTGAGAGCACCTTCGTTCACATACCAATAACCTGTATCCAACCATCGTCCAGTCCCTTCCTTCCCGTTGAGTTCGAAGAACCTCACTGGTATTCCAACAGCAATGAGTTTAATGTCTGCCTTATCAGAGATCCAAACACCATTATCCAGTCTGGAACCACCCTTTACCCGAATCCAGTAGCCTGGCAGTAACGATTCATCAAGATTGGTCGGCGCCTTTACTTCTGTTGTTTCGTCATCATCACTACAACCAACAAAGACTGTAGCCATGAATAATACCATAAATAATCCTGCACAGATAATGATGTTTTTTCTTTTCATATTCTTCTATATTTGTTTGATTCTATTATCATAAATGCAAAGATTGCGAAATACTGCATCAAAAATAGTTAATTTAATAGTACGGTTTATCACCGCTACACAATATTTGATATAGTAAACGACCAGTCTTGGCATCAACATATACATAATTATGACGATCCCAAGGATCGTGCTTATAGACATATACCAGTCGCGGCTCCCAGGTCATCTCAACAGGGAACTCCATGATTGCCAGATAGAATTGCTTGTCTTCCCCCTCAACAGAATCCTTGATATAGCTTGCAACGATTCTTTTTGCATTGTCCTCGCTGATTAAAGGAACAACATCGAGGTTGTTAATGACAGCGAAATGGCCAAAGGCCCAATCCATCATATCACCATTTAAACGGAAATTCCATGTGCACTGTTCAACAGGAATTCCTTTATAAAACTGTCTATATATAAGGATGCCAGTGTACCATCCATCTCTTTTCATTTCGTCGTCAGCAGATAACGGCAGATTGTCCTTGAAGAAATCTTCAGGGCCATGAGGGGGTTCTGGAGAGGGCTGCAAGCCGTAATAGATTTCGCTTACAATACCATTTAACTTATTAATGACCCAAGTGCCATTTGTAGTCGTAGTTCTTATATAAAGGTTTTCCGCTTCGAAATCGCTGTATGAATACTCTGTCGTTGTCTGCTCGAGCAATGAAGGATCTATCTCGTTCTGCACAGGATCATCTAAGGAGTCATCATCACTGCTGCAAGCTGTAAGTATGTTTCCTGTACTAACCAGGAACATAATTGACACTATTAGATAAACCTTTTTCATCATTGTTGTAGTTTTAATTGTTTTCTATAGGGTTTGCAATTCTCTTCACTATATAAATGCGAAGATTGCGAAATACTGCATCAAATATGATTAATCATTTTTAATACCGTTCTTGTTTCTCATTTCCCTCCTCATGGAGGGGAAAAGGGTGGCATTATCTTACCACTACCTTTTTACCGTTTTGTATATACACTCCCTTCATTGACGTGCCCTGTACTCTGCGACCTTGAAGGTCGTATGTTAGACCTGTATCATCATTTGAAGATGTGGGTACCTGTATGCCAGTCTGATTATCCATCTTTTTCTCAACGATGTTAGTAAAGAACTTCCATTCCACAGCCGACCTGTAAGCATCGCTACAGCCTTCTGGAACATAGAGTGTAATGGTTGAAAATTTCGCCTTGGGCACCATAACCTCCCAGTCTTTTTCTATACGAGGTGGTGTGGTAGCACAAACTGTAATGCTTTTCAATTCGTCACAGTAAGCAAACACATATTGTCCGCATTCGCGTAGAGTTGCTGGCAGGGTTATCTCTTTGATTTTGCTGCCCAGGAAGACCTCCCATCCAATTGTCTCCAGTTGGTTGCCCAAACTGACATCGCACAGAGATGTGCACCTTTCGAAAGCATCGCTGTAGATTACGCGGACTGTATTAGGAAGGCTAACTTTCTTGAGTGCATAGCATCTATAAAAGGAAGAACCACCGATGACTTCCAAACCATTGGGAAAATTGACCGACTCAAGAGAACCACATTCGTAGAACGCTTCATGTTCTATACTTTTGACGCTGGAAGGTATTTCCACGTGGGTAAGATTGCTACAATAGCTGAACATGCCCTGACCTACTTTGGTCAGACCTGATGGAAGATTGACCTCCTTGAGTGATGTGCAACTACCGAAGATCTTATCGCCAAAATGTTTCACATACTTTGGAATCTTAACTCTCTCCAACTGACGACACGCTATAAAAGCATAGCTACCGACACTATCAACCTGATCGGGCAGATTCATTTCTGTAATAGCTGTGTAAGCAAAAGCCGAGTTACCTATGGTGGTAAGGCTTTCCGGAAGCGACACTTGAGCAAGGTTTTTACAACCATCGAAAGCAGAACCCTCTATGACGGTTAATCCATCCGGAAGATTGACTTCGGTAAGACCCGTACACGATTCGAAGGCGGCGCTTCCGATACTAGTGACAGTTGAAGGGATATGACTATTGTTGCTACCTTTGATGAGTCGGTTGGTTTTCGTTTCGATGACAGCATTACAGTCTTCACGCGAGTCATAGTAGGGATTGCCACTCTCGACACTCAAATGCATGTTTTCTGAGCCATATAATGCACGCTCACCAATGTGTTCCACCGAACTTGGAATCCGTATTTCCTGTATCTGGTAGCACTGATAGAATGATATATCACCTATGCTGACTAAACTATGAGGTAACACGATTACCTGTAGTGCGGTACAAGACCTAAAAGCCCCGTCTTTTATCTCTGTAAGGCCTTCTGGAAGATTCGCCCTTACCAAACTTTTGCAGCCGTAAAAAGCAGAGTTGCCAATAACCTTAACCGATGCAGGAATCTGGGTGTTAATACATCCGAGAATGAGCGTATTGGTGGAGCTCTCGATAATAGCATTACAGTCTTCACGGGAGTCATACGCCTTATTGTCCGTCGCAACGTTAATGGTCTTCAGACAGTTGGGATTGAAAGCACGTCTTCCAATATGCTTAACACTGGCTGGAATATAGACCTGATCGATCGAAGATTCCATGAAAGCCTCTGCACCTATTTCTTCCAGGCCTTCTGGTAGGGTGACAGCTTTCAAATTACTAAAGAAGCCAAAAGCAAATTTTCCTATTCGTTTGAGAGTAGAAGGTAGAGCCAGTGTTGTATACCGATCAGGATTAGAAGTGTAAAAAGCGGTACTATCAGCAATCGATATGACCGTATATTCCACATCGTTATACGTCACTGTCTGTGGGATTGTCAAGTTTTCACCAACAACAAATATACCGAATAGTTCAACCGTCTTGTCTTCTTCGGACAGAATCCTGTAATAGGTATCATCTATAAATATTGATGTATCCGTAGCTTTCGCTACAGTACAAACACCCATTAGAAGAGCTACAAGAAGAAATATACTGTTTGATTTCATACGTGTTATTTTACAAATCGAACTTTTATTACGAACCAATTGGATATTTGGAGTTACCTATGGAGTTACCTCTATCTTCTTTGAGAGCGTAGGTGAATAGACGAAAGAGAATGTCGTTTCCTGACGAGCAGGTGTAAGCCTTGGATCATCGATGCCAAAGTCATAAGTTGAGATGACTGTCATAGAATAGGTTTCCCCGTTCTCCAATGGTCCGATCTCATAGTCAAAGTCATAAGGACAGACACATGTGGTAAATGGGTCTTCAATATTCATAATATCAACTTCTGTCACAATGATGCTCTTACCTTCAAGACTTGCTTTAGCTGCAAAGTTATGGGGCGCGCAAATATAGATTACATTTGCATGCTTGACGTAAAGGCATCCGTTTTGAGAACCTTTTAATTCGATATATTCATCGTTCCCGTAACTGGCCCTCGATTCTGCTAAAGGTTTACATCCGGAGTTGTTGAAGTTCGTCAGCGCGAACTCCCTTTTAGGCTGTTCTACGGGATTGTCGTCATCGTCTTTACAACCAATAAAGGCAACAAGAGCGATAACGCACCATAAACACATGAACTTTTTCATAAAAATCTATTTTCGTTTGACCCTTTTCTTTGTAAACGCGAAGATGGCGAAATCTTGCATCAAATATGATTAATCATTTTTAATACCGTTCTTGTTTCTCATTCCCCTCCTCATGGAGGGGAAAAGGGTGGCATTATCTTACCACATATTTTTCTCCGTTTTGTATATACACTCCCTTCTTTGGCGTGCCCTGTACTCTGCGACCATAGAGATCGGTTGTGACAGGTACCAGGTCCCTGTCATTATTTATAACCGATGCAAATATAGATACTACCAACTTATTTTGAAATTAGTTCGAAATACAGAAACTCCTTGTCAGAGTAATACAACCGGAGTTTCTTTCCATCCTTATTAATGAGATAGTGTGTAGCTTCTAGCAACCGCCATTGGAATTCGAGACTATCTTTCTCTTTATCATAGATCTCAGTACCTATCACCTCCCCAATGATTATTATACTACCATTACAAGTATAGTTCCCATATCTCTGGTTAACCGCATCTCGACCTGTTAAGGTGCCATTTGAATTGAAGATGAGATAGAAACGAGAGCCGTAGGTTTCAGATTTCTTGCGGTATTCCTCAGCAATCTTGTGAAAATGGGTTTCCGAACCGTATCCGATAAGTTGCCAAGCATTGCAGAGACCTTCTTGATTAGATTGATTGTCATCTAAATTTCCCCATGTAACATCATCGATCTCATCATCACTGCTGCACGCGCAGAACATTCCAAGCGAAAGCAGCACACTTATAACAAATAACACTCTTTTCATGATTATCTACTTTATTAATAATTCAGCTCTAATATATAAATGCAAAGATTGCGAAACCTTGCTTCTACAAATAATAAATAATGTTAAACACCATATAAAGTGTATACTTCATTCGTGAATCGGGAGGAACGCTTTTGAAACGACCCCCACGAATCTGGTGCAAATATAGATAGGACGAATGAAAGTTCCAAATAATATGCGAGGAAAAAGTTCACAAAAGTTCACATTCTTATAACTTTCCTCGCCACGGCCATTTCTAAGCAAGCCTGAATGACTCATTTGGCTTATCGAAAAAGGGCACATTCGTATATACAACTTGTATGATAGCCAGAAATCTTAATCTTTATTTCTTAACCACATGCTGAAAAAGCGGTCATATACAATGAATCCGTCTCCAGTTTGGTAAACATACTCTTTTTCTGTTAGGAACTGTAATGCCCTCTGCACACTACTTGACGACTTCAAATGATGTGTCCGCAGGAAAAGTCCAGAAAGAGGTTCCTTAACTAAACCTTCCATGGCAATTGCTTTTAGCAACTGTGTCTGGTTCTGAGTAAGAAGGTGGAATATTCGTTTATAGTTTTCCTCCTCAGTGGAAATAATCTGACCAACAGCCTGACGGAGCTCAACATCTGTAATCACGCCAGGTTCAAACCGATAAAGTCGATTCAGAACAGACTGCACAAACCAGGTAACGCCATCCACCATACTATATATCTGATGAAAAGCCTCAGCAGATAATACGATACTCTTTTCCTTCATCTTTTCAGCAGCGAACTCATAGTAATCAGCTTCCCGGATTACATCAAGATACAGTTTTTCCGTACTCTTATAGAATGGATGCTTGGGGGAATCGAACATTTCAGACATCATATGCATCTTGCTTCCAGCAAATATGAAATGTACTTGATGCAATTGCTGGACATAAGTCCGCAACAAGGCTTCCACGTTCTTCTCCGGATACTCTGCAATTTGCTGGAACTCGTCAATGGCAATGAAACAAGATCGGTTTGTATGCGAAAGATATGCGAAGATTTCTTCGAGCGTCTGTTCTGCTTGTTGGGGATTAAACGCGAGTCCAAGTTGTGGAAGACCCGTTAAAGGATCTTGTGACATGGTAATCTGACTATTCCTAAAGAACTTACTTATAAGTCCTTCTGCCTTCTGCAATGGCGTATCCAACTTACCAACGACGGACTTACCTAATACACGCACAAAATCACTCAGCGTATTTGTTGCATAGATATCTACATAGAAACAAGATATATTTTTATCCTGTTCTTTTAGTCGATGGAAAACATTATGGATAAGCCCTGTCTTCCCATAGCGCCGCGGACTCATCAATGTTAGATTGCATCCATTGGTCAATGCAGAAATAACATCATCAGTTTCTTTCTGTCTGTCGCAGAAATAGGTTGGCCCCTCATAGCCATAAACGAGGAAAGGATTTTCTATCTTGTTCATATCATGCAGTTTATGTTTATTACGCAAATTGCGTAACGCAAATTGCGTAATGATGCTGCAAAGATACGATTAAGCGAGCACAATACAAAATAAATTTGTATTTATTTTTATAGTCGAGCGAAAGTATCTTCGGCAAAGCCAATGTACGATTAAGCGAGCACAATACAAAATAAATTTGTATTTATTTTTATTGTCGAGCGAAAGTATCTTCGGCAAAGCCAATGTACGATTAAGCGAGCACAATACAAAATAAATTTGTATTTATTTTTATTGTCGAGCAAAAGTATCTTCGGCAAAGCCAATGTACGATTAAGCGAGCACAATACAAAATAAAAGTGCGCATTTATTTTGTATTGTCGAGCGTGAGTACCTTCGACGAAGTCAAAGATAAGGATAAACGAGCAAAATGCAAAAGGAAAGTTTACTTTTCTTTCCACTAATTATCTAATCAAGTACCAAAGGTCTAGACCAATGGACAAAGAGTTAGTATAAATACCACTACCATCACTCAGTTTGAACAAAGGAAATATACTTTGAGTGTAACCAATCGTCAAAGGACCAATACCTGCCATAACCTGCCAGTTAGCAGAAAAGCAATTAGCATGGATTCGCCTATGGTGGCTTTTATCTTCATCCTGATGACAATAATAGTATAGATCACGACCTGGTATACAAAAGTCGAGTGCCACACCAGAGAGCAAAGAGAATCTGTGCCTTCTGTCTTGAATACCCAAAAGAACAGGAACTCTAATGGAAGTATAATTGATAACACTTGATTTTAATGCTTCCTTTGTGTCAACAAAACAGATTTTACCATTCTCTCTTATCGCTTCATAGTTTCTATCCAATCCGATGGTTCCCAGAGTCACCTGTAGAGCCGTTGTAACACCAAAAACGTCATGGCTAAGTCCTTTCGACAATTGTATCAAAGTAAAGCCAGCTTCATTTTGCCGAAAGAAACCATCTTTAAATGGTACTCCATCAGGTTTGTGCCCCATAAAGCCATCGCACAACGTCATATTACCTAACCAAAATGCAGGCATTTGAGGATCAAACAGTCTGGGGGTATCTGGGCGTTCTCTCATGATATATGCAAGAATGATATGTCCGGTATCAAAAACATTGGAATGTCGAGACGAAACGCTATCGGTTCTATTGTCGGAAAACGACAAACCCTGTGTTTTCATCTCATTGTCTGTTTGAGCATCCAAAGTGATTGTTACAAATGCGAAAACACACCATAAACACATAAACTTTTTCATCATTGCCTACATATTTAGTTGACTTCTTTAGTGAATCGGAAAGGACACTTTTGAAACGTCCCCACGAATCTTGTGCAAATATAGATACTACGAATGAAAGTTCCAAATAATACGCGGGAAAAGAGTTCACAAAAGTTCACATTCGTTAGACTTTTTGAATTTTATTCTTCCTCAGTCACGACTCGGCAACGCCCAAATACATTTGGCATTGCACTCGCTGCTCCATCGGTTCTCGCCATGGCCATTTCTAAGCAAGCTTGAATGGCTCATTTGGCTTATCGAAAAAGTTCACATTGGTTAGACTTTTTTCTTTTGGAACCGTCTATTTCGTAGAGAAAGGCAGAAACAAAAAAACTCCACCACGAAAGTGATGGAGTTATGAATGGATGGGTGTTTGTTACTTCCTGTCTTTGTCTGAGATTAGAGTTTCGGACCAGCAGCTTACCTTCATACAAAGGTAAGTTGCTTCCGGCCTAAATCTTACAATTTCGGACCTGCAGCGACAAGTGCCTTACCAGCCTCGTTGCCCTCGTACTTCTTGAAATTCTTGATGAAGCGGGCAGCCAGATCCTCAGCCTTCTTGTTCCACTGAGCAGCATCTGCATAAGTGTCGCGCGGATCGAGGATGTTGGTAGCTACGCCCTCGAGCTCTGTGGGAACCTCGAAGTCGAAGTAAGGAATCTTCTTGGTAGGAGCCTTCAGGATAGCACCACCCAGGATAGCATCGATGATACCACGAGTATCCTTGATAGAGATACGCTTACCTGTTCCGTTCCAACCAGTGTTTACGAGATATGCCTTAGCACCGCTCTTCTCCATCTTCTTTACGAGCTCCTCAGCATACTTTGTAGGATGCAGCTCGAGGAATGCCTGACCGAAGCAAGCGCTGAAGGTAGGAGTAGGCTCTGTGATACCACGCTCTGTACCAGCCAGCTTAGCTGTGAAGCCAGAGAGGAAGTAGTACTTGGTCTGCTCAGGAGTCAGGATAGATACCGGAGGCAGTACACCGAATGCATCAGCGCTGAGGAAGATCACGTTCTTAGCCTCAGGACCAGCACTCTTACCATTTACCTTCTGGGCAATCTTCTCAATATGGTTGATAGGATAAGATACACGGGTATTCTCGGTTACGCTCTTGTCAGCGAAGTCGATCTTGCCGTTGGCATCAACAGTCACGTTCTCGAGCAGAGCGTCGCGGCGGATAGCGTTGTAGATATCGGGCTCGCTCTCCTTGTCAAGGTTGATGACCTTAGCATAGCAGCCACCCTCGAAGTTGAATACACCCTCATCGTCCCATCCGTGCTCGTCGTCACCAATCAGCAGACGCTTAGGATCGGTTGACAAAGTGGTCTTACCTGTACCAGACAGACCGAAGAAGATAGCGGTGTTCTTACCCTCCATATCGGTGTTAGCAGAGCAGTGCATAGAAGCGATACCCTGCAGTGGCAGATAGTAGTTCATCATGGAGAACATACCCTTCTTCATCTCACCACCATACCAGGTGTTGATGATGCACTGCTCACGAGTAGAGGTGTTGAAAGCCACACAAGTCTCAGAGTTCAGACCCAGCTCCTTGTAGTTCTCAACCTTGGCCTTAGAAGCATTGTAGATCACGAAGTTCGGCTCGAAGTTCTCCAGTTCCTCAGCGGTGGGCTGGATGAACATGTTCTTCACGAAGTGAGCCTGCCAAGCCACCTCAACGATGAAACGAACGCGCAGACGGGTTGCCTCGTTGGCACCGCAGAAAGCATCCATCACATACAGATTCTTGTTGCAAAGCTCCTTGATGGCGATCTCTTTAACCTTGGCCCAAACCTCCTCGCTCATGGGGTGGTTGTCGTTCTTGTATTCATCAGAAGTCCACCATACCTTATCCTCGCTCTGTGCATCTTTCACGATGTACTTATCCTTAGGCGAACGGCCGGTATAGATACCAGTCATCACGTTCACGGCATTGAGCTCAGTGTTTACACCTTTGTCGAAACCTTCAAGCCCAGCCTTTGTCTCCTCCTCGAAGAGGTACTCATACGACGGGTTATGAGCAATCACAGTTGAACCTGTGATGCCATACTGTGTCAAATCTAACTTTGCCATATTATCTATAAAATTTAAGTTATGAATCCTCAATCAATCTTTCAGTAGAAGGGAAAACCTAATACCTTTAATCACGGCTGCAAAGTTACGAATTTATTAAGAATTAAGAATCAAGAAATTAGATTATTTTGCGCGCACACAATTCTTTTTAGGTTAAAGAAATTAAAAATTATAGCAGACTTCGCTCTTTTGCAAAACTGACTTTGCAAAATTGTTTCAACTTTTACTAACTTTGTCGAGCGAAAGTATCTTTGCGCTTAATTTCATATACAATTATGCAAGTAATCAATTTCAGTGAAAGCAACAGCATCATGAACCAGTACATGGCTGAATTGCGCGACAAGAAGTATCAGCAGAACCGCCTGCTTTTCAGGAACAATATCAAACGGGTTGGCGAGATGATGGCCTTTGAGCTGTCGAAGACATTGGAATACAAGTCGAAGACCGTAACCACTCCGCTGGGAACCCTCGACATCCCCTTGCCAAAGGATGAGATTGTGGTGGCTACAGTGCTTAGGGCCGGATTACCGTTCCACGAAGGTTTCCTGCAGGTTTTCGACAAGGCTGAGAATGCCTTCGTATCAGCCTATCGTATGTACACCAATCGTGAACATACCGAGGTGGGTATCCATACGGAATATATGGCTTCGCCCAGCGTGAAGGGGAAAACACTGATTATTGCCGACCCCATGCTCGCCACAGGTGGAAGCATGGCTGCGGCCATTGAGGCCCTGGTGAAGACAGGCAAGCCCAAGCAGATTCATGTTGCCTGCGTGATTGCCACACCGGAAGGCATAGACATGGTGAAACAGACCTTACCTGAAAACGCTATTGTTTGGTGCGCCGCCATCGACCCAGGAATGAACGAGCATAAGTATATCGTTCCCGGATTCGGCGATGCAGGTGATCTGTGTTACGGCGAGAAATTGTAGGAAATCCTATTTGAGCATCTCCAGCATCTTCAGCAGCGACTGCTCATCGGTCCAGCTGAATTTCGGAAGATTCGTGGCCGACTCCATGAGTCTGACTTTCTCTTTGGACAGGAAGCGTTTGAGATGTCGCTCATGAACAAGCACGAACTTGTTGTCTATGCGGAAATAATAGATAGGGATAACAGGGAACTGCACACTATCCTTCCCGATAGCATCAATGGTGCTGAAGCTGAGCATGTTCAAGTTGGTGAGATTGCTCAGGTCGAGGTTCGTGATGTTCGCACTGTTGGCAATCGTCTGTTTGTAGGATTTCAGATCGATGACATTGGCGCAATAGAGCGCATTCTCTCCTACAGCACCCACCTGATAGGCTAACACACTGTCGATGCGGATATAGGTGCGGTCGTCGAAATCGACTTGCATCACCCTCTTCATGTCGGCCTCTTTGACCAGCTTGTCACTCATGTAAAGAAGGGAGCTGTTTTTCAAGAAAATGTTTGCCAAAGGAACCTTCAGCTTACCCCCGTTTGTCAACAGAATAGTAGCCGGACGGAAATCCTGATAGACAGTAAGGGCAGACGTGATCTGCTGGGCAACACCTTTCAGCATCGCCAGCATGAGAATCGTTGTAAAGAGAATACGCTTCATAAGCAAGGATTGTTAGTTAGTAAATAGTTTTTCAGAGATAGATACCTGGGGGGTGATTATTTCACCTCCCAAGTATCGTTTGTTTCAAGCAATTCCATGAAGTTATGGTACTTCTTCTGTCCTGAGACCTCAGCGAGCTGTGCATGCACGGCTTCGTTATAGGTAGGAGCAGCCACATCGCGAATCACACCAAGTGCTACGGGGAAGCCATGCTCATTGTCCATCATAGCGAGCTTCAGTTGCAGGGTATCATCCTCGCAGTGAGCATCATGTACCAATACATCATCAAGGGTATAACCATCCTGACCGATCGTCACCACCTTCAGACCGAAGCCATCCTGTACCAGACCGAACTCGTTGTTCTCGCCGAACACCAGCTTTTCGCCGTGGCGTACATAGATACAGTTCTTCTTTCTACCTTCCTTGGTATAGATGGGATCGTAGCAGCCATTGTTGAAGATGACGCAGTTCTGCAGGATCTCGCACACAGCAGCACCTTTATGGTTGTAGGCAGCCTTCAGGATCTCCACGGTCTCGGCATTATCGGTAGCCACTGAACGGGCAAAGAACTTACCGCGGGCACCGAAGCAGAGCTCAGCAGGACGGAACGGATCTTCTACTGTACCATAAGGAGATGACTTGCTGACGAATCCGCGAGGAGAGGTCGGCGAGTACTGACCTTTGGTCAGACCATAGATCCTGTTGTTCAGCAGAATCATGTTCAGGTCGATATTACGGCGCATGGCATGGATGAAGTGGTTACCACCAATAGCCAGTCCGTCACCATCGCCTGAGATCTGCCAGATGGTGAGGTCGGGATTGACAACCTTGGCACCAGTGGCAATAGAAGCAGCACGACCATGAATGGTCTGCATGGCATAAGTGCTGACATAATAAGGCAGACGGCTGGAACAACCGATACCTGAGATCACGGCCATCTCATGAGGTGCAACACCTACCTCGGCCATGGCCTTATGCAGCGAAGCAAGGAAGAAGTGATCGCCGCAACCGGGACACCAACGGGGCTGTCCCTTTTTATAATCATTTGCTGTAAACATACTCATTTAATTCTTGATTATCTGTTCGAATGCATTTACGAGTTCACTCACCACGAAAGGCTGTCCCTTTACCTGATTAAACTGATAGGGAACAAAACCATCTACCTTGGAACGCAGGTATGCGGCAAGCTGTCCGAGATTCTGTTCTGCTACCACTACTTTCTTATACTTAGAGAGCACCTCTGCTGTATTCTTCGGCAGCGGGTTGATGTACTTGAACTGTGCCAGAGCCACCTTGTTGCCTTTGGCGCGAAGCTCGTCCATGGCAGCATGCAGATGACCGTAAGTAGAACCGAAGCCCACAATGAGCAGGTCGGCATCCTTATCGCCTTCAACCATCAGTTCGGGAACAGGAATCTTTGCCACCTTCTCTGCACGCAGACGGCACATCATATCGTGGTTCTCAGGTTCTGTAGAGATAGCACCTGTCTTACCGTCTTTCTCCAGACCACCAAGGATGTGGGTGTAGCCTTCCTGTCCAGGAATAGCCCAATAGCGCACCTTGGTCTCCTCATCGCGGAAATACGGGGTGTAGTTACCCTTCATCTCAGGAGTCACATAGTGAGGCTTGATGACAGGCAGCTCTTCCATCTTCGGCAGTTTCCAAGCGGCAGAGCCATTAGCGATGAAAGCATCGGTGAGCAATACCACAGGAGTAAGATGCTCCAAGGCAATCTTTGAAGCCTCGTAGGCAGCATCAAAGCAGTCGGTAGGACTGGTGGCTGCAATCACGGGCATCGGACTCTCACCATTTCTACCATAGAGCGCCTGCAGCAAGTCGGTCTGTTCACTCTTGGTAGGAAGACCTGTTGAAGGACCGCCACGCTGTACATCAACGATTACCAGCGGGAGCTCATCGATCACTGCCAGGTTCATGGCCTCTGACTTCAGACAGATACCAGGACCAGAGGTAGAGGTTACAGCCAGGGCACCTGCAAAGGCAGCACCTACTGAACTGGCACAACCACTGATCTCATCCTCACACTGAACGGTGATAACGCCGCAGCTCTTGTGCTTAGACAATTCATGAAGGATATCGGTGGCAGGAGTAATAGGATAGCTACCCAGATACAGACGGAGACCTGCTTTCTCAGCAGCAGCAATCAGTCCGTAGGCAGTAGCCTTATTACCTGTGATATCCATATATCTTCCAGGCACCTTTTCCTTAGATTCAATACGATAGGTGGCGGGAACACTGGCATGGGTGTTATGACCATAGTCGAAACCTGCCTGTACCACCTTGATGTTGTTCTCGGCGATAGCTGGTTTCTTGGCAAACTTCTCACGAAGGAAATTAGCCACCAGGTTCAGATCACGGTTAAACAGCCAGCATACCAATCCGAGGGCGAACATATTACGGCATTTGAGGACAGCCTTGTTGTCCATACCGCTGTCTTGAAGACACTCTTTTACCATGGTTGTCAGTGGACACTGAATCACACGGTCGGGATCAATACCCATCTCTCCCAGATAATCCTCTGTCTGGAACGCAGCCTTCTTGAGATCATTCGGTCCGAAGGAGTCTGTATCGATGATGATGGTAGCCTGTGGCTTGGCGTAGCGATACTGAGTCTTCAGCGCTGCGGCATTCATGGCCACCAATACATCACACAGATCACCAGGCGTATAAACCTTTCCGGCACCAATGTGCACCTGGAATCCGCTCACACCTGTCAGTGATCCTTGCGGGGCACGGATATCTGCGGGATAGTCGGGAAACGTAGAGATACCGTTACCTACGGTGGCACTGACCGTAGAGAAAATGTTACCGGCAAGCTGCATACCATCGCCGGAGTCACCAGAGAAGCGTACGACCACCTGGTCGAGCTCTTTCACTTCAAGTTGTTCTGCCATACGTATATGTCTTTGAATTCTATATTTTTGCAAAATCGGGTGCAAAGTTCGCTATTTTTTGCGAAACGGCCAAGCATTTTCGAATAAAAATGCACATATTGCCACCCAAAATGAATAGTTTTTGAATGGCAATACGTTTTGGCGCAACAGATTCCTTAATACTTAAATGATGACCCACCAAGGAACTCTCTTAATAAAGAGGTGGGAGGAATATCACTATCGGGAATAGGTTTGATGTATTTCAGGAACTTCAGCAGACGATGGGCTTCTGCATATTCGACACAGTTCTCAGGAACCTGTTCGAGCATCGGCTCCGCCTGTCCTTTAATCACAGCCAGCTCAAAGAGCATAGCGGTGTTGAACATCGCATCGGCATTCTCCTGGAAGGGAAAGATCCATCTGTTCTCGCCCGCCCTAACACTTGCCCATCGATGAATGGTCTCACGTGCACTTACCCCGCGGTACTTATAATCGCGGATGATGCGGCGCAGCAGACGGTTGTCGGTGGTGGGGATATAATTATGTGCATCAAGCAGCAAGGTGGTAAGTGCCGAGGCATACACACGGTATATCTGGTTGCGAGGAATCTCTGCTGTCAACTCAGGGTTCAGGGCATGGATACCCTCCACAATCAAAATCTCATCGTCGTGCAACTGCAGACGTCGTCCGTTCATCGTGCTCTTGCCTGTCTGGAAGTTATATTTGGGTAACTGTATCTCCTCTCCTGCAAAGAGGGCCTTGAGCTGCTCGTTCAACAAGGGGAGGTTCAGTGAATGAAGATGCTCGTAGTCATAGTCACCCGTTTTATCACGTGGTGTCTTCTCCCGATCCACAAAGTAGTCGTCAAGCGAGATGGGCACCGGCTTGTAGCCATTGGTAACCAGCTGCACCGACAGTCGTTTGCAGGTGGTGGTCTTGCCGGATGACGAAGGACCGGCAATCAGCACCATACGAATTCCCTTCCTATTAGCTATCTCGTCAGCAATCTGGGCAATCTTCTTCTCCTGTAGGGCTTCCGACACCTGAATGAGTTGCGAAGCCCATCCTTTTTCTATCAGTTCGTTCAGATCGCCAATGGTGCGCATACCAAGAATCTTCTGCCAGCTATGGTGTTCACGGAAGATGCTGAACATCTTGTCCTGATGGGTAATCTCACCCAGCTCGTCAGGCTCAGTATTCGAGGGGATGCGAAGCAGCAGACCGTCGAAATATTTCTCCACACCGAACAGGTACAGCTGTGACGTATTGGTGAGCAGTGCCCCGTAATAGTAGTCGTAGTAACCATCGATGTCGTAGAACACGGTGTAACACTTGCCTGTACTCTTGAGAAGCTTCACCTTCGAGGTGGCACCGATCTTCTCGAATAGACTGATGGCCTCTTCGGTAGTGGTTTCATGACGATGGATGGGCAGGGCGGCCTGGATAATCTCGTTCATACGGTCTCGGATATCGCCCACATCTTTCAAGGTGACGGGCCTACCAATCTGCAGATCCACGTAGTAGCCATTGCTCACTGGTGTGTCGATGCTCACCGAACACTCGTCGTAGAGGTCGTGCATGGCCTTGCAGAGCACAAAGAACAGCGTACGAGTATAGGTACGTGCCCCACTGGGAGCGGTGATGTCGAGGAACTCCACCGTTTTGGGATTATAAACACGAAAATGCATCCCTTCCACCTTGTTATTCACTCTTGCACAGATCGGTCCGTACTTCATTTCAAGCCCGAATGCAGAAAAAATATCAGAAAGTGTGCTTCCGATGGGGATTTCTAATTTTTTATTATTATTTTTGCAGAAAATTTGGATGGTTTTAGCCATATTCGATCTTTTTTTTGACAAAGATAGGGATTTTTTGGAGGAGAGCCTTCAAAAATTCGAATGAAGGATGAGGAATTAAGAATTATTATACTATCAGTATGTCTATTTGGATTGTCTTTAAGCTTTTAGGCTCATTGGCTTTGCTGATGTTCGGTATGAAGTCAATGAGTGAGGCCCTGCAGAAGATGGCAGGTCCGCAGTTACGACACGCCTTGGGTGCCATGACCACCAATCGTTTCACCGGGCTCCTTACAGGTGCTGTCGTCACAGCCTCCGTACAGTCATCAACAGCAACTACTGTCATGACTGTATCGTTTGTTAATGCCGGACTGCTCACGTTGGCGCAGGCTATCTCCGTCATCATGGGTGCCAATATCGGTACCACGCTTACGGCATGGATCATGGCGCTGGGAACATCGTTCGACATCAGCGTGGCCGTCTATCCCGGTTTCTTCCTCGGCATTATCCTGATTTATCTGAAGAAGCACCGGTATATCGGTGACTTCCTCTTCGGTCTGGCCTTCCTGCTACTGGGTCTGACAACCCTGAAAGCCACGGGTACAGCCATGGACTTAGGTCATAATGAGGCAGTAACAGCTTTCTTCCGGTCGTTCGATCCTAACTCGTTCCTCACAACAATCATCTTCCTGTTCTTAGGTGGTATCATGACCTTCTGCGTGCAATCAAGTGCTGCCGTCATGGCTATTACCATGTTACTCTGTTCCACAGGCGCCATGCCTATCTATCAGGGTATCGCTTTGGTGCTGGGTGAGAATATCGGTACCACCATTACCTCAAACCTCGCTGCATTATCAGCTAACACCCAGGCCCGCCGAGCTGCTTTAGCCCACATGTTCTTTAATGTGTTCGGTGTAATCTGGATCTTGTTCGTATTCCATTGGTTCATCGATGGTGTGGTATGGCTCGTTGACTATGTAGGAAACCTGCTGGGTAAGGATATGAACAATATGGATTCCAACGAGAAGCTGAACTTCGTGCTGGCAGCCTTCCACTCTTGTTTCAACATCATCAACGCAGGCATCCTGATCTGGTTGATTCCTCAGATTGAGCGCTTCGTGTGCTGGGTCATCAAGACCAAGAAGGTGGATGAGGAAGAGGACTTCCGTCTGCACTTCATTACTGCCGGTCTGTTGAAGACCCCAGAACTTTCCGTGCTGGAGGCTCAGAAAGAGATTGTCAGTTTCAGTGAGCGTATGCAAAGGATGTTCGGAATGGTACGTGAGCTGTTGACTGAGAAAGACGACCAGAAATTCACCAAGCTCTTTACTCGCATAGAGAAATATGAGAGCATTTCCGATAATATGGAGATAGAGATAGCCTCCTATCTGGAACAGGTTTCCGATGCACATCTCTCTGACGAAACCAAAGGTAAGATCCGTGCCATGCTCCGTGAGATCTCCGAGTTGGAGAGTATCGGTGATTCATGCTACAATATGGCCCGCACCATTAACCGTAAGGTGCAAGGTAAGAACGAACACTTCACCACCCGTCAGTATGAGCACATGCACCAGATGATGGAACTTACCGACAGTGCCCTCACACAGTTGAACAACTTGATGGGTGGACGTAAGGAGAGCTTCAATGTGAACCGTTCGTTCAATATCGAGAACGAGATCAACAATTTCCGCGACCAGCTGAAGAGTCAGAACATCAACGATGTGAACAACCATGTCTATACCTACGGCATCGGTACCATCTACATGGATATCATCAGCGAGTGCGAGAAACTGGGCGACTACATCATCAACGTTGTTGAGGCACGTATGGGTACCAAGCAACGAGAGGCATAAATAGGGATTTCCCCTTAACAATTAGGAAAAAACCCCGCAAGCGTTTGCGGGGTTTTTCGTTACTTTGCCACCGATAAAGGAAAGATTGTTGTACTAAAACCCGAAGAGAGAATGAAAAAGACTATTATCATGACCATGCTCAGTCTGCTGACTGTCATGCCCATACAGGCGCAAAGCTATCGCCATAGTAAGTACTACAACCAGCGTAGCGGTCGTCTTGACTACAGCCACCGCAATCACCGTGGCTACTATTGGAACGACGATGCGTTTTTCGGTTTCCGACTCGGTCCTGCCTTCACTACTGTTAACAGTGATGACAAGTACCTCGATGGAAGCGATGTGAAGGCCGGTCTGAACGTAGGAATGGCAGCAGGCTTCTCTGTGATGCCTCGCGGTCCTTTGTATCTTGAAACAGGATTGTACTACACCGAGAAAGGTGGTAAAGGAAATGTTGCTGGCGACAAGTTCACCTATAACCTCAACTATCTGGAAATGCCACTTGTGATGAAGTATTACATCGACATCGACCGCTATTGCTCTATCCAGCCGTTCTTAGGAGGATATGTTGCCTGCGGAATAGGTGGTAAGATCAAGGATTTTGGTGAACGGGCTGCCTATAACTCCTTCTCCGACAGTCCTTACTCCTTCCGTCGTATGGATGCAGGATTGAGAACAGGTTGCGGTTTGCAGATAGACATGTTCTATGCCGAACTCAGTTACGACTTAGGTCTGGCTAATATCTGCAAAGATGATTTCGACACCAGTAAGAACGGAGCATTGATGCTCAGTCTGGGTGTGAACTTCTGATTCCATGAAAAAAACACCTTTAAGAGGGTATGTCTTTACGCCATACAATGGTGTACTGACATACCCTCTTAAAGTTTCTTATAGCATAATGCTGCACCAATAGCCGTGCAGAACTCAGCATACTCAGGGACAATGAAATGCACATTGTAGAGCTTTTCCATCATAGGGAAGATCTGGTGGCATTGGGGCATCAGGGTAAGATTACCAATCATGACGAATTCCTTGATGCCGCTGCCCAATGATGCAAGATAGGTGGCTGAACCGATGGTCTGTATCACAGTACAGATCAATCCAGCAGCGATATCCTCACGACGGGAATTGCTGGTTACCTTACCAAGAATAGAAGCTGTCACATCAAGGGGCAGACCAGGTAGTGGTACGTTACTGATATCACCAATGTTCAGGTTGACATTATTGAAATCACCCCCTTCGGCCATCTGTGCCACCAGCTTCATGTCGTCGGTATTCAACAGCAGTTGAGCCAGACCTTTCAGTGTACCGCCACCGATACCCATACCACCGATGTGCTTGATATCGTTTCCTTCCACCTTGACGATGGAAGTACCCGTACCCATACTCACTACCAGCATACGGTCCTGCTTCGATTCAAACTGCGCACCAAGACCATCAGCCATAAACTCTTCGGCCTTGCTGGTGGACAGTCCGTAAATAGGCTCGTTGACATACGCACTTCCAACACCTGTCAGCATTACCTGTTTGATCTCGTTGAGCGAGATACCATTGTCGTGCAGGAACTTTCCGAATGCACCATAAAGAGAAGTCACAGGGTCGGTAGCCCTGATGCGAATCGGTGAAATCACTTCATTGTCACGTAGTCCTACAATCTTCGTGGTACTGGTGCCCACATCTATTCCAATAACCATTTTATACTATTTTAGTTAGGTTTATGACATCGTCACAGGATATGAGTATCCTAAGAATGTGCAAATATAGTAAAAAAAACAATGATAGGATACTCTTTGGCAAAAAAAGAAGGATTTCTTTAGTTTTCATCCATTTTTTTGTTACCTTTGTCGCCTAACAAAGAAGACAATAAAAGCGTGGAATGATGAACAATAAGCGATGCTGGCTGATTCTGGCCATTGCGGCAGTCACATTATTGCCGTTTATCGGATTAACGGAGTTTAATACCAAGGGTGAGCCCCGGGAGGCTGTTGTTGCCTTGTCAATGATCAACGACGGGAACTGGATCCTGCCTATCAACAACGGCGGTGATATACCCTATAAACCCCCGTTCTTCCATTGGCTCATCGCCTTATTCTCGTTACTGCCTGGCTATGTGAGTGAGTTCACTGCCCGATTGCCGTCGGCTTTAGCCCTGATTGTGATGGTGGTGATGGGTTATCGGTTCTTTGCCCGCCGTGGTGATGAACCTACGGCCTTTGTTGCTTCTCTTCTCACGCTGACCGCCTTCGAGGTTCATCGAGCAGGAATGAACTGCAGGGTGGATATGGTACTTACCGCTTGTATCGTATGCACCCTCTACTTATTGTATCGATGGTATGAAAAGGGGCGTAACAGTGTACCATGGCTTGCCATCCTCTGCATGAGTATGGGTACGCTAACCAAAGGTCCTGTGGGGATTATCCTTCCCTGTTTCGTCATGGGTGTTTTCCTTCTCTTACGGAAAGAACGCTTCTGGGGCGTTGCCGGACAATTGTTTCTCTTTGCGGTACTTGCCTGCATCCTTCCTGCCTTATGGTATGTGGCTGCCTGGCAACAGGGAGGAGATGCGTTCCTCGACCTGGTAAAGGAAGAGAACCTCGGACGGTTTATGGGGAAGATGACCTATGAGTCGCACGAGAATCCTTTCTACTATAACTTCATCACGTTGATTACCGGATGGCTTCCCTGGACAGTCCTGTTGCTCATCTCCTTACCGGTACTCTATACGAAACGTACATCTCTCCGTCATTTCTCGTGGAAGAAGATGTCGGCAGTTCAACTCTTTACTTGGTTGGCATTCCTGCTCATCCTGTTCTTCTACTGCATCCCCAAGAGTAAGCGTAGCGTGTATCTCCTACCGGTATATCCCTTCATGGCCTATCTATTGGCACAATATGTCTTGTGGCTGGTACGTTGCCATGTCCTATCCATGAAGATCTTCGCTGGTGTCATGGGGGCGATTGCCCTGTTACTCACTGCAGCCTTCGTTGTCGTTAAGGCAGGATGGGTTCCCCATACCCTTTTCCATGGAAAGCATGCTGCAGAGAATATCCAAATGCTTTCCGCCTTGGAGAACACCCAAGGTGTTTGGATGGTGATCGTATTAGTTGCTCTGCTCGCTGCAGGAGTCTATGCTTTGCGGAGACGTACCCTGTTGTCTGCCCTACTCGCCATCTTTGTTATCTTTGCTTCCCTTGACGGACTCTTCCAACCCACTGCATTGAACACTCGCAGCGACAGGACTTTAGCCAACAGGGTAAAGAAAGACTTTATCGATCAGGGAGAGAAAGTATATATGTACACCTCTATTGATATGCTTCATTTCTTCGGCACGAACTTCTATACAGGTGACAAGATGGGACAGTTCCTGCGTACTAAGCCCGATCAGGGAGTACTCATGATTGTGGGTAAAGACCGTGATGAGTTCTTCAGCAGGTTCAGCGATTATTCTTTTGTACCTGTTGAACGAACCAAACGACGGATGTCAGAGATGAAAGATACGGTGTATTTCTACAGGTTCAACCGCTCCTCGATAAAATAGCGGGGACGGCGTTTCACCTCGGTGTAGATCTTACCGATATAGATACCCGTGATGCCGACACCTGTTGTCACCACCCCACCAATGAACCAAAGTGAGATGAGGATGGAAGTCCATCCTTGAATGACGTTGTGGCGGGAATAGCTGATAAGTGCATAGACCATCACGACAAGGGCAACCAATGTCATTAAGATACCTGCCACAGAAATGAACTTCAAGGGGGCTACAGAGAAAGAGGTAATACCGTCAACAGAGAAGCTCAGCATCTTCTTCAACGGGTATTTAGACTCACCTGCCTCGCGAGCCTTTCGGTCGTAATACACGAAACCCTCCTTGAACCCTAATTGTCGTACCAGTCCTCGCAGGAAAACATTCCTTTCCGGATATTCCATCAGCGCCTTCACGGTACGGTTACTCATCATGCGGAAATCTGCATGGTTATAGATAATCTCCTTGTCGGTGCTGCGCATCAAACGATAGAACATCTGTGCTGTGAAGCGCTTGAAGAAGGTATCGGTCTTGCGTTCCTTCCTTACCCCATACACAATGTCACACCCCTCCTTCACCTGCCGGGCCATATCAACAATAACCTGCTCGTCATCCTGCAAGTCAGCATCAATGGAGACCATCGCATCACATTTGTCGATGCTCTCTTCCATGCCAGCCCAGAGGGCGTTCTGATGACCGCGGTTGTGAGAAAGTTTGATACCCGATACAGCATCGTTCTGAGCACAAAAGGCCGAGATGATCTGCCAGGTACGGTCTTTGCTTCCATCGTCAACGAACAGGATCCTGCCCTCAACCTGCAGCTCATCCTTCAGTCGTCCGATCACAACCTGCATCTTCTCCATCGTGAGCGGCAGTACTTCTTCCTCATGGTAACAAGGTATGACAATTAGAATTTTCATTCTTCTTAATTTTCAATTATTAGTTTTTAATTATCAATTAAGAAATCGCGGATTTCTTGGATGCGTTGTTCACCCATTTCACGACCGATATCATAAACACGTTTCATTTCTTCTGGATCATGTGATATATGACCGATGGGCAGTTTCTCCTGCGGTCGGATGACAAGCGTGTCTCCTTTCTGCTCCTCCTGTTCAAGATAGGCCAGCTGACGGTTATACATCTCTGGTCGGTTACGCATGGCCGCCAGTGCTTGGGGATAGTGGCGCAATCCTACACGGATCAGTGGCATGAGCGGGTTAGGCGTTTTCTGATATCCCATCGGCTGTGTGAGAATCACGACATTCCGCTGGAATCCGATCTGCTGGAAGTAAGCCAAGGGAATACTGTCGGTCATCCCACCATCGAGTAGCTGATATCCTTCCAACTCCACCACATGCGACACCACCGGCATGGAGGCCGAAGCCCGAATCCAGTCGTAAGTCTGATGTCCTCCTCGCGTACATTTCTTATATATAGGCTTACCCGTCTTCACATCCGTACAAACAACATAGAACTCCATAGGGTTCCGCTCAAAGGCTTCGTTGTCGAACTTATCATATTCCTCGGGAACTATATGGTAAGCGTATTCCGCACCAAAGAGATCGCCTGTTTTCAGGTATGACTGCAGACTGCAGTATTTCTTGTCGTGGGCAAACCGCATGTTATAGCGGATGGAGCGCCCTATCTGCCCTGATTTATAGTTACAGCCGAAGGCAGCCCCGGCAGAAACACCGATGATGCCATCGAAGGTCACGCCTCTTTCCATCATCACATCCATCACACCTGCTGAGAACAATCCCCGCATGGCGCCTCCTTCCAATACCAGTCCCTTCCTCATTTATTCTATAAACGTTTCCAAGAGACCTTCTATCTATTTGCCAGATCCTCATTGGTGATCTGCAAGATGGCCTTTCCAATCTCGATGGCTTCACCATCCTTACCTGCCACCACCTGGTTACTCTTCAGGTTATAGGCATTGAAGCCCGAGGCATCATAAGTAGCAAAGCCCTCTGTCCAGTTGGTCATGGCAAACTGCCGTTGGTAAGTCTTGCTGAGGATATCACGACTGAAAGTGAAATCGTCGTGCTTGATGCCCATCTGTCCGAACAACGTAGCAGGCAGGTCGGTTTGGTTACATGCCATTCCGATGCGCTTAGCTGTCTTCACTGCACCACCCGTCCAGATCATCGGAATCATATGGCGCATAGGCTTGGTCTGATCAATATCCTTATACTGCACACTATGGTCGGGCAGAATCACCACGAGTGTGTTCTCCCATGCGGGGGTTTTCTTCAGTTTGTTGATGAAGTCGCCTAAGCAGATATCCAGGAAGTAGAATGCATTGAAGATCGGATCATCGAACTTCTTCTTCATCGGAACCGTCCATGGTTCATGACTACTTAGGGTGAGCATCGTGGTAAACCATGGATTAGCCGTTGATTCACCCTGTTCTGCTGCTGCTTTCTCTTTGATGATATCTAACAAACGACCGAACACCACCCAGTCGTTCACACCCCATTTCGAGTCGCCTCTTTCCTTCTTCGAGAAATCATCCTCGCTGATGATCTTCTCGTAGCCTGTACTCATCAGGTAGCCACGGGTATTGGTGAAGTTAGCATCACCGCCATAAAGGAATGTGGTAGAGTAGCCGTTCGCTTTCAGTGTGCGGGCTATAGAAGGAAGTGTTTCGCATTTCTGTGCCATCTTCATGACCGACTTATCCGGGAAGGCTGGATAACCGCTCAGAATGCTAACCATACCACGGTCGGTTCGCCAACTATTAGCCACGCAATTGGTGAAATATACACCCTCCTGCATCAGTTTTGTCAGGTTAGGCGTTACATGTCCGTTACCATTGGCCTCGGTAAAGATACTGCCGCAGCTCTCCATGATTATCACCAAGACATTGGGGCGTTTGGTGTTCAGCAGCGTATCAGGATCAACGCTTTGCGTATCGAAGATTCCCTTGAGCTGTTTCTTCAGCGCCTTCTGACTGAAGTATTCATATTCACCCTTCTCGTCTTTATTCGTCTTCACAGCCGTAGCCGTCTTACCTATCGATGAGAGGAAACTGAAGATCGGGTTTACAGCAGAGTGGTTCAAGAACTGATCCTGCGAGAAATAAACCTGTCCTACATTACTGGTTGATACACTGGTTCCACCCCGCATTCCTACTACAAACAACGGAATGAGCAAGATTCCGATAAGGGTGCTGAGCAGACGAGTGCCTATGGGTTTTACAGGACTGATGAAGAATAATCCATGCTGCCTCTGACTCCTTCTGGAGTAGCCGATCTGACTGATACTACGGCGCCTTTCCCGTTGCACTGGGGTGAGCCAAACCATGATCTTATAGAAGATGAATGTAAGAAGAAGGATGACCAGTCCGCGTATCAACAGATACCATACAGACACGCTGGCAAAAGCTTCCTTGGGTGTTGACAGATATGGAAGCACGGAAGCATCCAGTTTGAAACCCCAGAACTCATACAGACTGGTATCAGAGACGAATGCCAGTGCCAGCACAAAGGCCGCGAGCACATAATACACCTTCAGCAACCGGTAAAGACCATTCCAGCTCCAAAGCCAGATGGAGAGGAGGATGATAAGGAAAGGAACGATGATCAGATACAACGCCGTTGACAAATCGAGCGTGATTCCATGACCGATAACCTGCATCACGTCGCCGAAAGTAAACGGATGATTAGCATGGTGATAAAGCATGAATGCCGGCTTGGCCAGCATCAGCATCAATACCATGAAGACGTAAATCCTAATCAAATAAAAAATCCTTTCCTTCATATCTGTATTTTCTTTTTACGTTTCACATTTACTCCATTCAACCCTACTCCAGCAGTCTTCTTGCGAAATACCGCACAGGATACCAAACTGCAAGGAATCCCACAACGAGCACGGTGAAGAATACCAGGATGATATCCGTAGGATGAACACTTACGGGGTAGGCATCCACCACAAAGGAACCGCTCGACTGTCCTAAGCTCACCAGTCCGAAGGTTTGCTGCAGCCAGCACAAAAGCAATCCCACAGCAATACCAATCACCGCACCGAAGAAAGAAATCAGTCGTCCCTCAAAGAGGAAGATCCTGATGATCTGCTTATCGCTCGCGCCCAGATTTCTCAGTGTCACCACATCATCTTTCTTGTCGATAATAAGCATCGAGAGTGAACCGATGATGTTGAAACAGGCCACCACCAGGATAAAGGTGAGGAAGATATAGGCGATGAACTTCTCGATCTCCATGATACGGAAAGTGTCAGCCTGCTGCTCATAGCGGTCCTCTACCTTGTATTTGTCCCCTGCTATTTTCTGCATCTGCTTCTTTACGGCATCAATGTCACTACCTTGTTTCAGTCGCAGTTCCAGCGAGGAGATCATCCCCTCCTGCCAGAAGAGGTTGCGAGCAAAGGCAATGGGGACGATCATGTAGTTCTTATCGTATTTCGCCTGTTTCACCGAGAAGATTACTCCTGGTGAGAGTAGCGAATCCTCCACAAAGGCCTCTTCAGGGTTCGACATATCCAACTGTCCTTCACGCTTCGGTGCATACACCTTCAGATAGTCGTTCCATCGGGCACCGGTGGCCAATTCCGCAGCCAGTCTTAAACCCAACACGCCATACTGCAGGTTGGCAGCCTGAAGCTCAAACTCTCCATCGCCATAGAGAATTTCGGTGATGTGTGTAAGCTCGGCGAAGTTATCATCCACACCCTTTACCACCACCATGGCCTGTCGGTCGCGATACATGGCAAGGGCATTATCTTCCAGACTCTCGGTAGCTACATCCACTTGTGACAGTTGCCGTATCTGCGTAAGAACAGGATCATCAGCAGGAGCCGTCTTTCCCGTTACAGGGGTTATCTTCAGTTGCGGGTCAAAGGCCGTAAAGAACGTAGCCACCATGTCATGAAACCCATTGAACACACTCAGTGTCACCACCAGTGCCATGGTGGCAACCGCCACACCGATCACGCTGATAGCACTGATCAGGTTAATGGCATTCGTGCTCTTCTTCGAGAATAAATACCGTTTGGCTATGTAGAACGGGAAATTCATGAATCACTTCTCACTTCTTGAGCAGTTCATCGATATGCTCGATGTAGTCGAGCGAGTCGTCAATAAAGAAACGCAGCTCGGGAATGATGCGCAGCTGATTCCTTACTCGTGTTCCCAATTCGTACCTAATGGTCTTCTCGTTTGTCTGGATATTCGTCAGCAACTCCTCTCCTTTGTCGCTGGGGAAGATGCTGAGATAGGCGGTGCAGACGCTCAGGTCTGGCGAGATCTTCACTCTCGTCACACTCACCATCACCCCATGCATCATGCGTGTCTGACTTTGGAAGATGAGACTCAGCTCCTTCTGCAGCAGACGGGATATCCTGTTTTGTCTTGTCTCTTGCATGTTCTATTCCTATTTTTGAATGCAAAAGTAATGAAAAACGTGCAATATTCCACATTTTTATGAAAAAAAGTGCCATACTTTCTTTCAGAAAGTGCCATACTTTGTGATAGTAAGTAACGCACTAAGTTTATTTAACGGAATATCTTCCATTTGTTAACAGAATTTTACGCGATGCAAACCCTTGTTTTTTTGGTTTCCCATGAAAACATAGTATCTTTGCACCACAATTCTGATTATGGAGTATATATTTGAAACAAAGATGATGGTTCGCGACTATGAGTGCGACATCGAAGGCATTGTGAACAATGCCAACTACCTGCATTACATTGAACATACACGTCACCTCTTCCTGAAGGAACGCGGACTGAGCTTCGCGGAGATGCATAACAAAGGTGTTGATGCAGTAGTGGCCAGAATCAATATGCAGTTCAAGGTGCCCCTGCGCTGCGACGATGAGTTCTACTCACGACTGGCGCTGAAGAAAGAGGGCATCAAATACATCTTCTACCAGCAAATCAACCGCGCATCAGACAATAAACTGTGCTTCCGCGCAAATGTGGAACTGGTGTGCCTGGTGAATGGAAAGCTGGGGGAGAGTGAGGAATATAATCAAGCGTTGCTGGGGTGAACGAGCAGGAGACGATATACACGATGGCGCTGACGCGCATGAACCACTTCAACCTGGCAGGACTGCTGCAGCTGTATAGGGAGTTGGGAAGTGCCACAGCCATCATAGAGAACCGGGAACACCTTAAGGAGATGATTCCTGAGGTTTCACCGCGACTGCTAAGCGGACTGAAGGACCTTGGAGACGCGATGAAACGGGCGGAAACGGAATGGGAGTATGACCAGCGATATGGCATACAGGTCATTACCATGAACGACAGTCGTTACCCGCAACGATTGAAGGAATGTGAAGATGCTCCGCTGGTGCTGTTCTACATGGGTACAGCCGACCTGAACCAGCAAAGGGTGATCAACATCGTGGGAACACGCCATTGCACGGCCTACGGACAGGATCTCATCCGACGGTTTGTACAGGAGCTGAGACAACATTGTCCACAGGTGCTCATCGTGAGCGGAATGGCCTACGGCGTGGATATCCACGCACACCGCGAGGCGTTGCAGAATGGGTATGAGACAGTGGCAGTACTGGCGCATGGACTCGATTACCTCTACCCGCAACAGCACAAGGCAACGGCTAAGGAAATGCTGACACAGGGCGGACTGCTGACGGAGCATTTCACGCAGACGAATGCGGAAAAGATGAACTTCGTAAGGAGAAACCGCATCGTGGCGGGAATGAGCGATGCTTGCATTCTCGTGGAGAGTGCTGCCAGAGGCGGTGGACTGATAACCTGTCGGCTGTCGCGCGAGTATAACCGCGATGTGTTCGCCTTTCCAGGGCGCATAGGCGATACCTACTCGGAGGGGTGCAACAACCTGATACGCGACAATGGGGCAGCCTTGATTAATAATGCGGAGGATTTCATCCACGCCATGGGATGGGAGGAGAATGCCGCACTGGTAAAGGCACAGCAGCAGGGAATAGAACGCAGTCTGTTTCCCGAGTTGTCACCCGATGAAACCGCGGTTTTTGAAGCACTGAAGAAACAGAATGATCAGCCGGTGAACCGACTGGCTGTGAACACGAATATTCCCGTGGGGCGCCTCACCTCCCTCCTCTTCGAAATGGAGATGAAGGGTGTGGTAAGGACGTTAGCAGGAGGAGGATATCATTTGATGTAAATGAACATTGGTAATATACAATTTGGAGACAGACCGCTGTTCCTCGCACCGATGGAGGATGTGACGGATATCGGATTCCGACAGCTATGCAAACGCTTCGGCGCGGCTATGGTATATACGGAGTTCGTGAGCGCCGAGGCATTGGTGCGTTCGGTGAAGAGCACCATTAGTAAGCTGACTATCGATGATGCGGAACGACCTGTGGGTATACAGATCTATGGACGTGATGTACCACAGATGGTGGAGGCAGCACAGATCGTGGAGGAACAGGCGCACCCCGATGTGATCGACCTGAACTTCGGATGCCCGGTGAAGAAGGTGGCGGGCAAGGGCGCTGGGGCTGGCATGCTACAGAACATTCCGCTGCTGCTGGACATCACTCGCGAGGTGGTGAAGGCGGTGAAGACGCCCGTAACGGTAAAGACACGACTGGGGTGGAACAAGGAACAACTGGTGATTACCACACTGGCTGAACAGCTGCAGGACTGCGGTATACAGGCACTGACGATTCATGGTAGAACACGTTCGCAGATGTACACAGGCGAGGCCGACTGGTCATTGATTGGTGAGGTGAAAGCGAACCCGCGCATCCATATCCCGATTATCGGTAATGGTGATATCACCACTCCCGAGCAGGCCAAACAGGCGTTTGAACGCTATGGGGTGGATGCGGTGATGATTGGTCGTGCCACCTTTGGAAGACCGTGGATATTCAAGGAAATTAGGGATTATCTCGACGAAGGAGGAAGGAGGAAGGAGGAAGGACTTCCTCAACCGCTGACGAACTCTGAAAAGCTGGATATCCTGATTGAGCAGCTTCATATCAACATCGAACGCATCCATGCTATCAAGGGTAAGGATATCAGCGAGAACGAGTATCGGGGCATCCTGCATACCCGTCGGCACCTGGCTGCCACACCGATCTTCAAAGGCATTCCCGACTTCCGACAGACACGCATCGCAATGCTGCGGGCAAACACGCTGGAGGAACTCCTACGCATTCTGGAAGAATGCAGGAGGAGGTTAGGTTAAGGGTGCCCGCAAGCGGGCAGAAATCCAACAAAATTTGAAACAAAATTAAACAGAATAAAAAGAGATTTTGTAAGATTTTGAATTAGATTTTGTATAATTTCTCGCCGAAGGCGATCAAAGAAAGAATAAAAAAGAATCGAAATCAATGATAAACCTATTAGCAACAAGTGCTTTTCACTCGGAAGTGATTCCCGCATGGGGATGGGTGCTTTTCTATGTATTGGTCATCCTGATGCTGGTGGCCGACCTGAAGATGTTCGGGCGGAAAGGACAGCATGAGGTGAACGTGGGCGAGGCACTGAAGATGACGGCGGTATGGATAATCGTTTCACTTATCTTCTGCGCTGGCATCTATCTGTTCTACCCCGTGGACAGTCATGAGAAAGCCATGGAGTTCCTGTCGGCCTACCTCATCGAAAAGTCACTATCGATGGATAACCTCTTCGTGTTCCTGATGCTGTTCTCGTTCTTCGGCATTGAACGTAAATACCAGCATGAGGTGCTCTTCTGGGGAATCTTCGGGGCCTTGGTACTGCGTAGCATCTTCATCTTTGCGGGCGTGGCCGTGGTGCAACGCTTTGAATGGGTGCTGGGTATCTTTGGACTCTTCCTGCTCTATACGGGAGCGAAGATGTTCACACATCAGGAGGAGCAGACCGATGACCTGTCGAAGAACGTGATTGTAAGATGGTGCAACCGTCTGTTTCCCGTGACCATGCAACTGCATGGTGACCGCTTTACGGTACGTGAGAACGGAAAGCTGATGGTGACACCGCTGCTGATTGCCTTGATCACCATTGAGACCTCGGATGTGGCCTTTGCCGTGGATTCCATCCCTGCGGTGTTCAGCGTGTCGCGCGATCCGTTTATCTTGCTCACCAGTAATATCTTCGCCATTCTCGGCTTACGGGCACTCTACTTCGCCTTAGCTGCCATCGCCAAGTATTTCCAGTACCTGAAATATGGATTGGGCATCATCCTGATCTTCGTGGGGGTGAAGATGCTACTGACGATGAACGAATATGTCAATGCGGTATTAGAATGGCTCGGCATTCCTGTTACCATGCCGCATGTGGAGATCTCAACAGGTCTTTCCTTATGCATCATCTTTGGCACATTACTGCTCTCCATGGGTATCTCAACCATTGCGACGAGGAAATTAAACATTAAAGATTAAAGATTAAACATTAAAGATTAAAGATTGAAACAGTTTTTACGCATACTTGGGAGTTTGCTGGGCATTCATGTGCTGGGCTTATTGTTCCTCTCCTTCTACCGCTGCATAGAGTTCTTCGTGCTGCGGGGCATGATTACTGACCAGACCACTGCGGTGATGCCTGCCTTCATCAGGGGATTGTGGTTCGATAATGTGATGGGCTGCTATGTGATGATTGTTCCGCTGGCACTGGTGTTATTGGCTGCTTGCTTTGGCTACTGCCGACGGTGGATGCTGCGGACTGTGGCTGTGTGGTTCTGTGTGCTGTATGCACTGCTGATGATGGCCTCAGCCGCGAATATCCCTTACTTCGCCTATTTCTTCAAGAATATCAACTCATCGATATTCGAGTGGTTCGGCTATACGGGAACAACAGCGGGGATGGTGTTCCAAGAGAAGACGTGGTGGGTGTATATTGCCTTGTACTTCGTGCTGACGGCGGTGTTCTGCTGGTTAGTGTGGAAGATCATGGAAAGAACCACCCTTACGACAACGAGCAGGAAACACTGGCTGCCCTCGTTACTGATGACGGTGGCCTTGATAGCACTCTGTCTGTTCGGCATCCGCGGCAGAACGGGTTATAACCCCATCAAGATCAGTCAGGCGTACTATAGCAACGACCCGTTCCTGAATCAGCTGGGCATCAATCCTGCCTTTAACCTGCTTACCAGTGCGCTGGATGATATGCGGAAGGAGAATGCGGAGCTGATGTTGATGCCGTATGACGAGGCTATTACCTATGTGCGCAATTCGTTGAATATCACAGGACCTGCTGACTCTACCAAAATCCTGTTCCGACAGATGAGGAACAGTGATCAGAAGGAGGAGAAGATATTGACCGTCGCGAAGCCGAACATCGTGATCATCCTTATGGAATCGATGTCATCGGCACTCTTAGGAAAGGGTTATACACCCGTACTCGACAGTCTGAAGACACAATCGCTCTACTTCAGTAACTTCTACTCGGCAGGTATTCATACCAACCATGGCATGACCGCCACGCTGTATTCGTTCCCAGCACTGATGAAAAGGAACCTGATGAAGGGTACCGTAACACCTAAACGCGACGGACTGCCCACGGTACTGAAACAAAACGGCTGGCATAACCTGTTCTTCATGACACATGAGGCGCAGTATGATAATATGAATGCGTTCTTCCGTACCAACGGCTACGACGAGATCTACGCTCAGGAGGACTATCCGAAGGAGGAGATCGTGAACAGTTTCGGGGTGTCGGATCATTTCCTCTTTGACTTTGCCTTAGGGAAACTGAACAACACAGCAAAACAGCAGCAGCCCTTCATGGCCACCCTGCTCACCATCAGTAACCATCCACCGTATATCATACCCGACTGGTTCAAGTCTTCGTCGAAGGAGCCAGAAACACAGATCGTGGAGTATGCCGACTGGTGTATCGGGGATTTCCTGAAGAAGGCAAAGAAGGAGAGTTGGTACGACAATACGGTGTTTGTTGTGCTGGCTGATCATGGTAAGCTGGTGGGGACAGCGGATTCCGAATTACCGCAGTCGTATAACCATATCCCCCTGATGATCTTCGGCGCAGGCATTCCATCGCAGGAATATGCCCAATTAGGTATGCAGGTAGATGTGATGCCTACCTTATTAAATATGTTAGGCCTCGACTACGACTACAACGGCTTTGGTATGGATCTGCTTCACCAGCAGCGACAGATGGTGTTCTATTCGGCCGATAACCAGATTGTGGCAAGAGATTCCACCCGCTGTTTCCTCTATCATCCGCAGATGAAAAAGAGTTTCTGCTATGATATCAGTCATGACGGACAGCTCATCCAGACGCACAACGAAGAGTCTTTTGCTTCGCTGCGCCGTTATGTGTTTGCCATGGAACAGACGGCAGAGTTTCTTTTTAGAAAATTGAAGAATTGAAGAATTGAAAAATTGAAGTTAACAAAGCTAAGAATTGAAAGATTGAAGAATTCTTCCGACTGCATCTTTGAGATAGCAGCCTTGGGCCATGCGTGAACTCACGATAGCCACCCGCTGGCGCATCTCGGATAACTGCTGGGGTGTGATGGAAGGAAGAAGGGTGTTCAGTTCTTCTATCGAATCAATGCAGAAACCGATTCCTTCCTGCTGCACAATGGGGGCAACAGCCGACTGTCGCCACACGATCATGGGCAATCCGGCACGTATATAGAACGACACCTTATGGGGCGTGTTCCAACGAAGATACTCCCCGAAATGACCGCTGCATGTGTCTATGGAATCACCATCCCACACCAAACCGAAATCGCCTTCCACCTCACGGATGAACGTATCGGCAGAGAGGAAGGGGTTCACCTTTACAAGACCACGGGTCTGAAGGCGTGGCAAGCCCTTGTGCTTTCCGTAGATCACCAGTTCGTAATTACCCACCTGCTTGGCCATATCCATCAGGAAGGCATTCTTGCGCAGGGCAAGCGTTCCGGCATAGACAACCTTTAAGGGCGAGTGCTGAGCAGGCAGTCGTGAAACAGAATCCGAGAGGTAGTCATGCAACCCTAAGTAATCCAACGTCTTCGTATATCCTTTCTCCTTGAGCCATTGCATCATGACCGCATTGGTGGCTATCACACCATCCGCATGCATCAGTCGGGTAATCTCCTCCTGCTCGGTAAGCTTCTTCCTGCGCATGCAGCCTAAATCGTGTATGAGCGCAATGGTTTTCGCCCCACGACGATGGGCAATGCGGCAAATCAGACTGAAGTATTTCTTGACGGGATACTGAAGGACGATGATATCACCCTTCTGCACCTTGGAGGACATATGGATGATGCCCATGAGGTTACGCACGAACGAAACCACCTGACTGGTGGAGAACGTGGTCTCTAATCCGAGATTCGTTGCCCCCATATCGCGCAGGATCTGTTCATAATCGGTCTTAGCCTTGTTACCCGCACTACTCGTGCCACGGTAGTTTCTTGAAATAAAACATAATCGGTTCATCATCGCTCAATATAATCATCGTTACAGTTCCAGATCAAACAACACCTCGTGCCTTTTCCGGTATCTTGTCCAAAAGCGTTCCCTGGCAGACAGGGCAATGCGTATAGCCTCCTCCTCGTTGAAATGGCGGTTTTTGGCATAGGCACATATCAGCTCACAGAAGAACTCCTTCGGTCCCCAGAGACGTGCGAAGTTCTCACATCCCTGCTTCATGTCCACCTCACCAAAATACATACGGTTGATATCCACCACAGAGAACTGATAGCTTCCATCGATCACATCCCACAGCACATTGCCTGGAGAAAAATCGCGGTGCATGAGGTTTTGCTCATGGATCTTGGCTGCAAAGGCAGCAAGGGGCTCCACCATCGGCAACCATTGTTCTTTCGGGGCATTACCGAACTCATACAAGGTATGTTGCAGCTTACTTTGCACGGTAATGAGATAAGAATAGGTGATGAGTCCGCCTTTCCTATCCTCTATATAGGCAATAGGCTCAGGTGTATCTATTCCCTTTTCCAATAAGACCCGCGGATACTGATAGCCCCGCAGACCCTTCGCCTTGCGGATGCCGAGGGAATAGACAAGTCGGTTGATGCCCACAGGTACGCGATAGCGTTTTACGTTCATCTGCAAGTCGTTAGGTCCATCGAACACCTTGATGAGGTTCCGCCCCTTGTAGATGGTGCGACCCTCTTGTTCAAACCGTCTGGGAATCTGTGCCACAAACTCCTTGAGGTCCTTGTATTTCTCTCTAAGAATCAGTTTCCTGCTCATTCTGTTCTTATCACATGCTAATTATCGGTGGAACGGTGGTGCGGTGGCGCGGTGGCGCGAGACTACCACAAGATGCAATATCATAGTTCTATTCTCGTACCCCCTACTCCCGTACCCCCGTACCTTCGTGCTCATTTCTTCGTAAATATTCCTCATGCGTCCGCTTCCATCGGTTATGCGTCCAGAGGTAGTATTGCGGTGCCCTACGAATCGTTTCCTCGAGCATCTGGAAGAACTGTCGCGTCAGCGCATACTCCTCCAGTTGTCCTGGCTCATCACTCATCCGTTTGAAAGTACAGATATACTTCCCTCGTTCAGGTCGTTCCATATCGACATAGAACACCGCATTGTTCATTTTCCTTACGATTCTCTCTGCGCCGGTAAACACTGGCGTGTCATGATTCAGGAACGGCAGCCACAAATGGATATTCTCCCACTTCGGATTCTGATCGGCGATATAGCCGAACAGTGACATTCGCTGCTCCTTTCTGTATTTAGCCAGATAGCGAAGAATCTCCTTCTTGGGGATGCAAGTACCCTGTTTCTTCTGTCGTAGCTGGATGAACAGACGGTCGAACGCCTTGTTCCTGAGCGGATGGTAAATCAGTCCCATTACAGCCGACTGCCGTTCGTTGGTGGTTTCTTTCCAGCGCGACATGGCCAAGGCTGTTGTGGATAGCAGTTCCCAATTGCAGTAATGCCCCAGGAAGGCCGCGCACGACTGTCCTTTGTCGAAGCACTGCTCTATCTCTTCAGCATTGCGGAACTCGATATGCTTCAGCAGCGTCTCATCCGATACACTCAGCAGTTTCAACGTCTCTACGAAGTAGTCGCACAACCAGTGATAGAAAGCCTTCTCTATCTTCTTCAGCTCCTGCTTATCCTTCTCGGGGAACGAAGAAGACAGGTTCTTTCTGACCACCTTCTTACGATAGCCCACAAGATGATACACCAGCAGATAGAAGAAATCAGAGACCACATACAAGATGCTATACGGCAGCAACGATACCGCATAGGCACAACCATATAGCAACTTATATCCTATCCCCCCTTTCATTTCCTACGATTGCATCTCATGGAGTTTCTTGTAATAGCCGTCGCTGTTGAGCAACTGCTCATGCGAGCCCCGTTCAACGATCCGTCCCTCATGGAGCACGCAGATCTCATCCGAGTTCTTGATGGTACTCAAACGGTGCGCAATGGCCACAGTGGTACGCGTCTTCATCAGTCGTTCGAGCGCATCCTGCACCAGTCGTTCACTTTCCGTATCCAGTGCCGATGTAGCCTCATCGAGAATCAAGATAGGCGGGTTTTTCAAGATGGCCCTGGCAATACTTACACGTTGGCGCTGACCGCCACTGAGGCGGTCGCCACGATCACCGATATTCGTATCATACCCCTGTTCGGCAGCCATGATGAACTGGTGGGCGTTGGCAATCTTTGCCGCATGTTCCACCTCTTCGCGTGTAGCATTTTCCACACCGAAGGAGATATTATTGAAGAAGGTGTCGTTGAAGAGGATGGCCTCCTGGTTCACATTACCGATCAACTTGCGCAGGTCGTGAATACCCAGATCCTTCACGTTGATGCCATCTATCAGCACCTCACCTTCCTGCACATCGTAATAGCGCGGAATCAGATCCACCAAAGTAGATTTTCCGCCGCCACTCTGTCCCACCAAGGCGATGGTCTTACCTTTCTCAATAACCAGATTGATGTCGCGCAGTACCCATTGGTCGGCATATTTGAACGACACATTACGGAACTCTATCTGATGTTCGAAACTATCGATATGCTTGGGGTTCTCGGGCTCCTTGATATTGTTCTCGGCCAGCAGAATCTTATCCACTCGCTCCATCGAAGCCAGACCCTTGGGGATGTTATAGCTGGCCTTGGAGAACTCTTTCAGCGGATTGATGATGCTGTAGAGAATGACAAGGTAGTAGATAAAGGTTGGTCCGCTGATGGAGGCATTGTTCAACACCTGGATACCACCGAACCAGAGCACGATAACAATCATTACCGTTCCCAAGAACTCACTCATGGGGTGCGCCATCTGCTGACGGATATTCACGCGCATGATATCGTTACGATACGAAGAGTTCACATGGTCGAACCTGCGGTTCATCTTCTCCTCGGCGTTGAAGGCCTTGATGATACGCAAGCCACCTAAGGTCTCCTCCACCTGACTCATCGTATCGCTCCACAGCGACTGTGCCCTGATACTCTTGGCCTTCAGTTTCCTGCCCACAAAGCCCATGAACCAGCCGAAAAGCGGGGCGAAGATAATGGTGAAGAGGGTGAGTTTCCATGAAACGATGAGCAATGTGGTGAAATAGGCGATGATCAGGATGGGGTTCTTGAACAACATATCAAGACTCGCCATGATGGATGTTTCTATTTCCTGTACATCACCACTCATACGTGCAATGATGTCACCCTTGCGTTCCTCGCTGAAGAAACCTAAAGGCAGCGAAGTGATTTTCTGGTATAGCTGGTTGCGGATATCACGCACCACACCTGTTCTAATGGGGATGATGGTAGCCGACGACAAGAAGTAAGCACCAGTCTTCAGGAAGGTCATGAACGCCAGGAAGAGTCCGATAACCAGCAACGATGTGGTAGCACCTAAGTTCAGCACCATATCCTGCACCAGACAGTTCGCATTGTTGCTTACCACCTCGGTGCAGTTCTTCAGGTTCATCTCGCCCCACTCTATCCATTCCGTCTGGCGCATACCCGATTCCGTCTGGAAGAGGATGTTGAGCAAGGGAATGATGGTCATGAATGAGAAGATATTCAATATCGCACTGAGGATATTGAAGAGCACCGTTAGGAACAAATACTTCCTGTAGGGTGGTATGAAGCGTTTTAATACCTTTAAGAATTCTTTCATGCTTTTATTTTCCTCCTTCGTCGATAATAATACCTTTCAGCGTGGCGCTGGAACTCTCTGTGATTTTTACTCGAACCGTTTCGCCGATATGATGCCCGTCTTTGTTGAACACCACGGCCTTGTTCTGCTCGTTGCGCCCCATCAGCTGTTCACGAGAGCGCTTACTGAATCCTTCCACCAGCACGTCGAACACCTTTCCCACATCCAGCTTATTACGGTCGGCTGAGATCTGCGTCTGCAGCGTAATCAGCTCGTTCAACCTGCGAATCTTCTCCTCCTCAGGCACATTATCCGCCAAGTGCTTGGCAGCATAGGTACCTGGTCGTTCCGAGTATTTGAACATAAACGCCGAATCGAACTGCACCTCACGCACCAACGAGAGTGTCTGCTGGAAGTCCTCTCCCGTTTCATCGCAGTAGCCCACGAAGATATCTGTTGAAAGACCGCAATCAGGGATAATCCTTCTGATGGCCTCCACCTTGTTCAGATAGTCCTCACGGGTATATTTGCGGTTCATCAGTTTCAGGGTATGGTTACTTCCACTTTGTGCCGGGAAGTGGATATGCCGACACAGATTCGATTCCTCGGCAATGGCGTGGAGGATGTCCTCGCTCATATCCTCTGGATTGGATGTGGTAAAACGTACGCGCATCTCAGGAACTGTCCTTGCCACCTTTCTCAGCAGTTCAGCAAAGCTCGTTCCGTCGGGCAGTGGTTTTCCGCTGGGAGATAATCCATAGCTGTTCACATTCTGTCCCAACAAAGTCACCTCTTTGAATCCCCGCTGCTGCAAGTCTTGAACCTCGCGCAAAATACTCTCCACATCTCTTGAGCGTTCCCTTCCTCGGGTATAAGGCACGATGCAGTAATGACAGAAGTTATTACAGCCGCGCATGATACTCACAAAGCCGCCCACCTTGGCAGTATGCAGTCGTTGGGGAAGAATATCACGGTAGGTTTCGGTATTGGAGAGTTCGATATTGATTGCTTTCTGCCCCAGTTCGCACTGCGCAATCAAGTCGGGCAAAGAAAGATAGGCATCCGGTCCTGCCACCAGATCCACATGGTGGTTGGTAATCAAGTCATCCTTTACCCGCTCGGCCATACAGCCAAGAACACCTATGATTAACCGAGGAGTGTGGAGTGAGGAGTGTGGAGCACCGTTTGAGTCGCTGGTGCGCTTATTGCGCATCGCATTCAGCTCTTCCAAGCGGTGGTAGATCTTCTGTTCGGCATTGTCTCTTACCGAACAGGTGTTCAAGAATACCGCATCTGCATCCTGAATATCTGTGGTGACCTCATAGTCGGCCATTTGCATCACAGAGGCAACAACCTCTGAGTCGGCCACGTTCATCTGGCACCCGTATGTTTCTATATAGAGTTTCTTCACTATTTTGTTATTTGGTGACAAAGGTACGTATAATTATTGTAACCACCAAATATCGACCCCCTACAGCGCGTGAAAATCCTTTAACAAACAATATTCTAACGTTAAAAAACACTGAACACGGCAAACGCTACCAGCGTTTGACGTTCCCGCTCCCAGAGAATGACGTTCCCGCTATCAGCGTTTGAGGCACTTTCAATTGGAAACTGCCATAGTTTTTAGCGCAAAGTGCCATAGTTTCCCTTTTCGTTATTACGGGATTACGTTATAAGTTATAACGACACCTCGACATCCCGATACAAATTGTGACATTTGTGACATGTGACATTTGTGACATTAAGGATTTTCGATGTTGAGAAACGATGATTTTCGATGTTAGGAAATGAACATTAGATTATATATTATAAGTAATTATATTTTATATTATATATATAATATAACACTTCAAATCCACATGTAAAAAAGCTTATTGTCACAAATGTCACATGTCACAAATGTCACAAATCAATCCAAATCCAGATAGAATCCGGTATCTGTCCAATCATCACCTTCCCAATTATCACCAGGCCAAGTGCCTCCTGGCCAGTTCTCATCTTCTTCCTCGATGTTGATGATATTATTATCATTCGGAGGATCGTTATCAATAGCATAGCCAAAACGAGAGTACGCAAGAATATCGATAGCCTCATAAGGGGTTATCCATGTTTCCGGTGCTATGTATTGTCTTTTCATATTCCGTTTCTCCACGCTCTTGTTTACACTACTTCACCAAATACTTCTTGCCTCTCACGATATACAGTCCTTTCGGTAAAGAGGAGCCCAGATTGCCCACCTTACGACCTGAGAGGTCGTATACGGCCTCATCATTATTAAGAATCTGTATGCGCGGCAAATCCACGTCGGTAGCAACAGAAACAGGTTCCTTGTCGAAGATTCCAAAGACTTCCATCGTGAAATCTTTTGCCTGCTGACCAACGGGTTCTTCCAATGTAATCCAACCTCGGAAGCCTTTGAGAGGTGTATCTTTTGCCAGATGATAGATGGTGTTGTTGCTGACGGCATAGGAACCCTTGGTAGCATAGATACCCATAGCTTCATCCCCATAATGAACACCACCGCTCACGCTGAAGCTTTTATAGCCAGGGGTTCTCACATAGTTAACTCCCGCATTGCCGACAATTTCTCCATTTAGTGCATCGAGTAACTTTATTTCTTGGGTCTCGTTATCCATCTTCTTGGAAAGATTCATAAGACCAGAAGTATAGGTGGCAGGCTCATTTTCATTCACCGTGAAGAAGAAGCGACCCAGTTCATAGTATGTGGTATTACGTCCTTGAGGGTCGATGCCTTTCGTTGGGTCCTTGGTGGGCTTCAGCAGATAGAAGTTCCCTGGTTCAACAACAGGCTCCGTGGTACGTAATGACACCGTCTTGAAGTCGATGACATTAGGATTATTCGACATCGTGCCAATACCATGTATGCGCGCCAACTGTGCATCCTCACCAAATGCATGCCTCATCTGCTCTCCTGTCACAGGCATCGGGAATGAGAATGAGTTCCACTGATTCTTCTTTAAAGAACGTTCGATGCAAACTGCTCCGCCATATTGTCCTTCAGAAGCGCCGAAGTTCGATGGTGAGGAAGTCTCAAATTGCTTCGTGTTGTCTGAACCAGGAATCAGATAATCGAGATTTTCCTCTTCTTCATAGAAGAATGCCGGACTTGTTCCAAAGTATGACACACGGATGTCGTCGATACAAACCCAGTCAGTGTCGTAGGAATAGGTGTTGTTGTTTTTTGTAATTTTTCCACTCTGTGTTGCTTCGTCCTTGCCTACACCGACCATCATTAACGGTTCTTGCCCATCTACGAATTTGTCATCGGTGACACAGATCCACACGGTGTTTTTGTAACTTTCACCTTGCGTTCTCAATTCCTCGCCGACTTTTCGACAATTGTCCCTGACATTTTTGACTGTGTAATTACCATAATTACCCGTCTCAGAATCAATATTAATGTGAGTATCTGCAGAAACAGTGACTAGGTTGTTTGTTATCTCACCACCATAGGACGACTCAGAACTACTATTGGCCACTTTGGCAAAAAGGTAAGCATTGTGTCCCTGCTCACTCTGTACAAAACCGTAACACTGTACCTGATACCATCCTGCCTTCGGCACTTTGAATGAGGTGTAGGTCCTTCCCACGCCCTCAAATGTCAGGAATCCGTTTTTCGAGTACTTCCATCCGTATTTCATGTCACCGCCCGAAACATCGGAATTATCAAATACATTCTTTAGTCTAATGGGCTTGTTCCAAAACTCATTGTCATTATATTCTGTTTGCTTTTTTTTATTCAGGTATACACCATAAGTAAAACCATAATGTCCTTTCTCAGAATAATCACCGTTAGGGTCTGCTTCCATTATCCAGTTTGAGTCGAAGTTGTCGGTATTACGAGTGAAATCGCGATCAGGCACGAGTACAGATACACTGGGGTTAAGTCCTATCTCTTCTTTTTCCAAAACGCCTAAGAATTCCTCTTTTGAAACTACACGCCATTGGTAAAGTTCATCAATGGTAATCATGTCACCATCGACCTCTTTCTCAGTCATGTCACCGCAAGGGGAAGGGTTACTTTTCGAAGTCCAACATGCGCGGTCATAGTCCATCAACACATAAAAATCATCTACGTCATTAGACTCACGAGGGTTGCCAAAGTCGTCTTTCCATTTTTTCGCATGGCACTCCCCCCATGCAGCACCTAGATAAACCCTTTTTCCAGTTTTACCTATTTCATACATATAGTAAGTATATGTATCGCCGGTTTCACCCGGCACTCGGTCGAAATTCCAACCTCCATTTAGGCGTTGGGTTTGGTCAGCATCCATCATTACCGTGAAACTGTATTGATCCCACCCGTTCCAGTTGCCTTGTTTATGGAGTTCACCTGGAACATTGCATCCGAACAAATACTTCTTAGTTTCTTTTTCAGTGATGCCACTCCTGATAAATCCGTCAGACATTAAATACAAAGGGCGTCCGAAATCCTCATGGAAGAGTCGGCCTTCCATTCCCCAGTTGCCGCCCTCGATAATGAAACGGCCTGTCCCCACATTATACAGGAAGATGGTTTTCCCTTTAGTAGCGAAATCAATATCCTCCACAGTACCGTACTCGCTGTGACCAATGACAGTGTTTACATCGATTCCTTTCCATTTTCGGCTCTCAGAATGGGCATGCGTGTCCTCAGTTTCCCCTGTTCCTTGTGCAGCCATGTGGCACAAGGACAAATTACTCAGGAACAAGATAATGAGGAATATATAAAAACGTCTCTTCTTGTACATAGGTATATCTCCTTCTTGAATTAATAGCGTTGATAAATCATGCAAATATACGCTTTATTTGCATACGTTCCACCTTTTTATTCAAGAAATTAAGATTTATTAACCTTAAGAACGCGTGACAAGAACCAATAAAGCAGGGCTCCCGTAATCAGTCCTGCGATGGCGTCAATGGCATAGTGTGCCTGAATATATACGGTGGCAAAAAACATCAGGATGAAGAAGGGCAGGAGAACGAAGAACAGACGTTTGCTCTTGCTGTGCCAAGCGAGGAACATGAGTACGGTAGTGATGCCCACATGACTGCTGGGGAAGGCTGCCGTTGGCCGTTCGCCTGCATTATGTGCATCTTCCACCATCTGGTAGAAAATACCTTTGGCATATCCAGGACTCGTCATTCGCTCCATCGAGAAGTTGAAATAGTCGTGTATGTTGGGGAAAACACCTTGCGCCACCTGATCCATTCCAATGGCTCCATAGTAATATTGCGGACCCGTTACTGGCAGGAAGATGAAGATGACATAGTAGATGAAGAAGGCACCTAAAATGATGAATACGGTGCGATGAAACTCTTCGTAACGGAAGAAGAAATAGAAGATGACCACCGTGACTATCATGGGGAAATACGACACATAACCTAAATCCATCAGTTCGCTGAACCAAGGCCAAGGCATCAGCTGCGAGAAATGAAACGCTGGCTGACAACTGAAAAGCTGCTGTTCCCATTGGGCAAAAAGATGATCGAGGTTGGGGAAGACGCGGTTGATTTCATAGGTATCGGGATACCACCAGGAAAGTAATGCCAGCTGAAGGGTGGCACGCGCCAAACGGGTGAAACGACAAGGAATCAGTCGATAGACCAGAATCATGGCTGCCGTTGTAACAACCACTCGCACTCGTCCCCAAATCATTGCCTGCGCATTCGGCATCTTGGTATAGCAAAAGAAGATGACAATCAGGGTGAGCAACAGATAAGCTGCCACCACCCACTCATACGCAAACAACCCCTTATAGGGTTTCTTCTCTATCGCAAACAGATTTCTCATTTTTAACTTCGTTGACTTTCGTCACGACTCGGCCAATCATGCAAGCATGGTGGCACTCGCTGCTCCAAAAGTTCTTGCCTCTTGCTTCTTGCTTCTTGCCTCTTGCTTCTATTATATCCAATGATGCTCCTTATACCACGCAACCGTTTCTTTTACCCCACGCTCCAGCTGGTATTCCGGCTGATAGCCCAGTTCATCGATTGCTGGCTGAATATCGCACCGCCAGTTGCGCTGCTTCAGGATATGATACTTATCATTGTTCAGTGCGGATATCTTTCCTGTTATCCTACCCACCTGCTCGCCAAAGAAGGTAACAATGCGCAGTACCCAGATGGGGGCTTTGATGCGCAGACACCAGGGATTACCGAGTTCGCGGATAAGCAGGTCACTGAACGTAGCCGACTGATACACCTGTCCGTCGCTCAGGAAATAGCACCTGCCGCTCTTACCACGTTCCATGGCCAGAAATATGGCCTGCACCACATCTTTTACATAAACAAAGGTGATGTCCTGGCGTTTGAAGCCCACAGAGAAATCCGAATGCGATTGGATACTCTTTACCATCAGGAAATAGTCTTTTTCGCGAGGGCCATAGACACCTGTGGGGCGCAAGATGACGTAAGGGAGTCTATCGGCTGCTTCCTTCAGGAAGGTTTCTGCCTCCAATTTACTCTTACCATATTCCGTATTAGGCTGCGGTGTATCGGTTTCACGAATGGCCTCGTAAGGCTGTTGCTCACGAATGGCTCCGAAGATACTCAGACTGCTCAGGTAGATGAACTTCTTCAAAGGCATCTGCAAAGCGAGCAAAGCATTCACCAGATGTTTCGTTCCCTCGGTGTTCACCGCATAGAACTGCTCTTTACGAAGACACTTCGTGACACCGGCGGCATGAACCACATAATCGAAGACATGATCCTGAAGTTGCTTTTTCAGCTCGTCCTCAGAGAAAAGATTCAGTTCAATGAAATGGATACGTTCATCCTGCAGCCATTCGCGAGAACTGCTTCTCCTGACGGCTGCCCATACTTCCATGTTGCGTTTCAATGCCTCTTCTACGATAAAGCTACCGATGAATCCAGAGGCGCCTGTAATCAGTATCTTATCCATTTTGACTGCAAAAATACATATTTTTAGGCAAAAAAACACTCCTTTCGTGGAAATTATGTATATTTGCATCACGATTCTATTAAACATAACGACTATGGCAAAAGGTAAGAACAAAGGCAAACGCCTCACCAAGAATAAGCTGAGCGAAATGCTCCAGACCTTATTCCAGCAGAACCCTAACGAAACATACACCATCAAGCAGATCTTCAAGACACTGCACCTTGACAACCATCCCTCGAAGATGCTTGCCATGGATATCCTCGAGGATATGAGCTGGGACGATTTTTTGAGTAAGCCCTCTGAGCATAGCTACCGACTGAACTTAAGAGGGCAGGTGGCCGAAGGTATTTTCATCCGTAAGGCCAACGGAAAGAACTCGTTCCTTGCCGATGGAAGTGACAAGCCTGTGTTTATTGCAGAGCGAAACTCGATGTTTGCACTCAATGGCGACCGTGTAAAGGTTACAATGATGGCCCGACGCGAGAAGCATATCAAGGAGGCAATGGTCACAGAGATTATTCGCAGGGCTCATGACCAGGTGGTTGGAAGACTGCAGGTGGAACGCGATTTTGCCTTCCTGATTCCTGATGGGAACTTGTTCGTTCACGATATCTTCATCCCCAAGAAGAAACTGAAGGGGGGTAAGACGGATGATAAGGCGGTGGTAAAGATTACACAATGGCCTTCGAAGGAATCGAAGAACATTGTGGGTGAAGTGATTGACGTATTGGGAAAGATTGGCGAGAACAATGCTGAGATGCATGCTATTCTTGCTCAATACGGACTGCCGTATAAGTACCCGAAGAACGTGGAGGAGGCGGCCAATAGAATCGATCCGGGCATCACTGAACAGGAGATTGCCCGAAGAGAGGACTTCCGTGATGTTACAACCTTTACCATCGACCCGAAGGATGCCAAGGACTTTGATGATGCGTTGTCTATACGAGAGTACGAAGGTAATCTCGCACTCCCGCACTCCCGCACCTCCGCACCCCCGAAACTATGGGAGGTAGGTGTTCATATCGCTGATGTCTCCCACTATGTCAAGGAAGGCTCCGTTATCGACAAGGAAGCTCAGAAGAGAGCTACCAGTGTGTATCTCGTTGACCGCACCATTCCGATGTTGCCCGAACGTCTGTGTAACTTTATCTGTTCCTTGCGCCCTGATGAGGAGAAGTTGTGCTATAGCGTGATCTTCGTTCTCGACGGCGAGGCGAACATCAAGGATTGGCACTTGGCCCATACAGTCATCAAGAGTAACCGCCGCTTTGCTTACGAGGAGGTTCAGGAGATCTTGGAGAAGAATGGTGTGAAAGATGGAACAGGCGAACCTGCACCTGCCCGGAAGAGCTATGAGGGTGAATACGCGAAGGAACTGATTACTTTGGATGCGCTTGCCAAAGAGCTTCGCAAGAAACGTTTCAAGAACGGATCGGTGAAGTTCGACCGTGAGGAGCTGCACTTCGATGTAGATGAGAACGGTAAGCCCACACGCGCTTATTTCAAGAAGTCGAAAGATGCTAACAAGCTCATCGAGGAGTTCATGCTCTTGGCCAACCGTCAGGTGGCTGAATCAATAGGTAAGGTGAAGAAAGGCGAGAAAGCCAAGACACTACCCTACCGAATACACGACCAGCCGGATCCCACCAAGCTGGAACGACTGCGTGAGTTCATCACTCATTTCGGCTATAAGGTGAAGACCACGGGCTCTAAAGAGGATATCTCAAAGAGTCTGAACAAGCTGATGGACGATGTGAACGGTAAACGGGAACAGAATGTGATTGAGAGTGTGGCTCTGAGGGCCATGATGAAGGCAAAGTACAGCGTGTTCAATATCGGGCACTACGGACTGGCCTTTGATTACTATACGCATTTCACTTCTCCTATACGTCGTTATCCTGACACAATGGTCCACCGTCTGCTTACCCGCTATCAGGAAGGAGGACGAAGTGCTAACCGCGACCATTATGAGGAGCTCTGCGAGCACAGCAGTGACATGGAGCAGATTGCACAGAATGCAGAACGCGACTCCATTAAATATAAGATGGTGGAGTTTATGTCGGAATATATCGGGGAAGAGTTCGATGCGCATATCAGCGGCATTACCGCCTTCGGCATCTATGCGGAAATCGACGAGAACCATTGCGAAGGTATGATACCTTTGCACGACCTCGATGATGACTACTACGACTTTGATGAGCGGAACTACCAGTTAGTGGGACGGAGGCGCCATAACAAATATATGTTAGGCGACCCCATCCGTATTAAGGTAGCCAAAGCGAATATCGAAAAGCGACAGCTTGATTTTACGATTGTTGATTAAACATTCAGTTTCCACGTCACCCCATCCTTGGTGTCCTTCACCTCGAATCCCGCGGCTGCAAGGGCATCACGGATCTGGTCGCTGGTGGCCCAATCTTTAGCTGCCTTAGCCTTGGCACGCAGATCGAGAACCATATCCACCACCTTACCATAGGCCTCCTCACGGGCATCGTTGTTAGAACCCTTGTCATTGCGGAGTCCTAAGAGGTCGATGGCGAACAGATGCATGGTGTCGGAGAGTTCCTTCAAGCAATCGGCGCAGATCTGCGCCTTATGGTCGAGCAAGGTGTTCACCACACGACAGGCCTCGAAGAGATGACTGATCACGATCTGTGTCAGGAAATCATCGTTCATCGCATCATAGCACTTCTGACGCAATGACTTCACGAACTGCTCTGTTTCAGGATCACACTTATCAGATACAGGAACACGCTGCAGGTCGTTGATGCCGTTCATCAATCGCTCCAATCCTTTCTCACTGGCCTTCAAAGCCTCATCCGAGAAATCTACCGTGCTACGATAGTGGGCAGAGAGGATGAAGAAGCGGATGGTCATGGGTGAATAGGGCTGACTCAACAGCTCATGGTTACCTGTGAAGAACTGCTCCAAGGTAATGAAGTTGCCCAACGATTTACCCATCTTCTGTCCGTTGATGGTAATCATGTTATTGTGCATCCAGTACTTCACCATATCGTCACCCTGAGAAGCTGTGGCTTGTGCAATCTCGCACTCATGATGCGGGAATACCAGATCCATACCTCCACCGTGAATGTCGAAATGATTGCCTAAATATTTTCGTCCCATGGCCGTACATTCACAGTGCCAGCCGGGGAAGCCCTCACTCCAATGACTCGGCCAGCGCATGATATGCTCGGGTGAAGCCTTCTTCCACAAGGCGAAGTCGGCTTGGTTGCGCTTCTCGCCTATGCCATCAAGGGCACGACTCTCGTTGATGACGTTCTCCAAGGAACGACCGGACAGCTTACCGTAATGGTATTTCTTGTTATATGCCTCAATGTCGAAATACACACTGCCATTACTGATATAGGCAAAGCCATTGTCGAGAATCTCCTGCACCAGCTGCTGCTGCTCGATGATATGTCCTGTGGCATGTGGCTCAATACTTGGCGGCAACACATTCAGTGCCTCCATGGCCTGATGGTAGCGGTTGGTGTAATACTGTGCAATCTCCATCGGCTCCAGCTGCTCCAATCGTGCCTTCTTGGCAATCTTATCCTCACCTTCGTCAGCATCATGCTCCAGATGACCCACATCGGTGATGTTACGCACATAGCGCACCTTGTAGCCCAGATGCTTCAGGTAACGGAAAAGGATATCGAAGGTGATGGCAGGACGGGCATGTCCCAAATGGGGATCACCATACACAGTAGGGCCACATACATACATGCCCACATTGGGGGCATGAAGGGGTTCGAAACGCTCCTTCTGACGATGAAGGGTGTTGTATATCAATAATGTCTGTTCCATAATCCTTTACATTTTGGGTGCAAAGGTAATAAAAGTAGAGGGCAGAACAAAAAGAATTTATTCTTTTTTTATGCCGAGACGAAGAAACTTCAACAAGTTATATATAAAAAAGCCTTCGGAATGAATCCGAAGGCCTCATGAATCAAACAATAGAACGAGAGGTATTTTATAATGCTACACCAAAAGTAAGTGAGCGGAACTTCACGCCATCTTTCAATACGTTATTCGGACTGTACTTCAGGTACAGATCAATCTCGGGTGTCTCCAGAATACCCATGATATCGAAGGTAACCTTCCGCTGGTTGATATGCTTATCCACATCCTTGTATTTTCCACCATCGATTCTATAGCGGGTCTTCAGACTGGCATAAGTGTTGAAGTTGATAACCGGTCCGATGGAGAATCCCCATTTTTTGTTACTGTAGGAGTAGAGAAGCGCACCAGAGAAGCTGAATACCTTGACACGCGAGAACTTGGGCTTAGATCCTTCTGGATAGGGCGCTAATTCCACGTTTCCCTGTTCGTTTTTCACAAAGCGTGTATCACCCGTCATACGATAGTTTCTCCAGTTGAAGAAAGTCTGAACAGCAATGGCGTTCCTATGACTCTTATCGAAAAAGGCTGTGGCCTCAATGAACGGCAGGGCAAACTCCCAAGAACGGAACGTACTGAAGTCGGTGCCTGAATCGGTATGTGTGGGTGCTGTGAAACCAATCATAAGGGGTCCACCGAGAATCACTTCTGCTCCACCTTTCTGCTCATTATTGCCAGTCATGCTGACAGAAGGAAAGATGTCCTTCAGAAACCAACTGTCTTTGTTGATTTCCTCTTTACTCACATAATTACTGTCCACCAACTGGATCGTGTTGCTATACTCGTAGTTATCATCACCCTCCTTACCTTTCACAATGACCTTTTGGATAGAATCACCTGTGACGATGGTTACCCTTTTCGGATTGTTAATCACTACAGTATTGTTGTTCGACTGGGCAAAAGCCGATGTTTGCAGTAATGCTGCTGCCATCAAAATAATAAACCTTTCCATATTATTGATCTTTTTGTTATTACGGTATTAAGTGTTTACGCATTATTTTAGTATCTCTTTCATTTTCTCCAACGATGAGAGGGTACCTTCCATGTAGATGACCACCATCTCTACCCTCTTCGAGTTTTTCTTATTCATTTTCGCACAGAGATAACGGTTCTGTTTCCCTTGCGGTTCCAAGCGGATCATACGAGTTTCTGTGGTATTGGTACTCATCACGCTCTTCTCCTGCTTGGATTCTTTGTGGGGGTCACCCATGTCAATAAGGGTCATGATGAGATGCGCCTCGCTAGGAGTAGCAAAGAACCTCAGACTATGGAAGTACGACAGTTGGTATTTGGCAACCATCTTCCCACGTACCTTTGTCTCCATCATCCGTTCCTGAGGAATCACCTGTCCTTGAAACAGCTTATCTATCGGCAATCCTTGCTGCGCATGTACCAATAGCGCAGCATGTAATATGACAAGTATGATACCTATTCTTTTCATGTTATACTTAGTTTATATTGAACATATCATTTAACTGATTCTCTATATCGTTCTGACCTTCGGTCATGGTTCCGATGCTTCGTTCCAACTCTTGCATGATCAAATCACGATCGGTTACTCTTTCACCATAGACATATGCCACACATTCGTTCTGTTGTTGCTGCCAGAGGAAGCTTCCGCCAAGGAGGAAGAGCACGAGAACAGATGCTGCAATCATCACCCATTTACGCCAGTCACCCTTCTTTTTCTTGGGAGTGATGGAGGGAGTTTCTAACTGTATCTCTTCCAGACCAACGAACAGCGGTCGTAAAGACAGCAGGTCGTCAGGGACTTCTTCACTGCGGTAGAACGCATACAACTCACGCTCTTCTTCCAGTGTCGTCTCTCCTTCCAGGAAACGATCGGTCAATGTCCGTATCCTCAATATATTACTCATATCTCAATCTCCTTATTTCTAATCCTCTAACTAATAATCCAAACCTTTAACTTTCATCGCCAGGGCCTTACGTGCCCTGCTCAAAGCTTTCCGCACTGCCACCTCAGTGGAACCTGTTAGCTGTGCTATTTCACTCATCTGCATTCCCTCCATATGGCGGAGCCGGATAATGGTCTGCTGCATATCAGGCAATGTTTCCACCATGCGCATGGTGCGTTCCAACAAGTCATGATCAACATCTTCCTCATAAACATCCACCAGCTGTTCCATCCGTACCACCGACTTCTGTCGTCTTAACTTGTCGATACAGCGGTTTCGCACCAAGATTCCTGCCAGCGAATCAAAAGGAATACGTAAGGTATCGATCATCTGCCAAAGCTGCAGCAGCACATCCTGTACGATGTCTTCCGCCTCGTCGGCATCATGGAGATACCGCTGGGCGGTAGTCACCAGATGGGATCTGATCCGTTTCACTTCCTGTTTGAATTCCTCTTGCGTCATCATGACTTGTTTACCCTTATTACGTAAGATAACGGAATTTGTGACATGATATTCTAAAAAAATATATAGAAATTTTGTAATCCCGCTGATTTGAAGTACCTTTGCACCAAATAATCAATATACAATTTTATTATCAGATCATGGCTTATACACGTATGACCGCTGCCGAAGCTGCAGCACTGATTAAAAATGGTGACCATATCGCCATGAGTGGCTTCACACCTGCTGGTGTCGCCAAAGCCACTACAAAGGAGTTAGCAAAAATCGCCGTTGCCGAACATGAGGCTGGAAGGGAATTCAAAGTAGCTATCTTTACCGGAGCCTCAACAGGACAGAGCACTGATGGCGACCTGGCCAATGCCCAGGCTATCCTTTATCGTGCTCCCTACACCACCAATCCTGATTTCCGCAAGCATGTCAACTTGGGTGAAATCCCCTATAACGACCTGCACCTGAGTCATATGGCACAGGAGCTTCGCTATGGCTTCTATGGAGATGTTGACTGGGCTATCCTTGAGGTGTGCGACATTGAAGAGGTGGGTAACGACTATCATGTCTTCCTGACCGCTGCAGGTGGTATCTCTCCTACTGCTGCCCGTCTGGCCAAGCATGTGATTCTGGAGCTGAACTCGTTCCACAATCCGAACGCAAAGCACATCCACGATGTGTATGAACCGCTCGATCCGCCTTACCGTAAGGCTATTCCCATTGAGCATGTAAGCGATCGTATTGGTGTACCATACGTTTCCATCCCCAAAGAAAAGGTGGTATGCGTGGTAGAATGCAATATCCCCGATGAGGCTCGCGCCTTCAAGGATTCAGATCCTGTTACTGATAAGATTGGTTATCTTACTGCTGAGTTCCTCGTGGAGGAGATGCACAAGGGTCGTATCCCCAAGGAGTTCCTGCCGCTGCAGAGTGGTGTGGGCTCTACAGCCAATGCCATCCTCGGTGCACTTGGACAGGATAAGCATGTGCCCGACTTCAACATCTACACCGAAGTGCTGCAAGACAGCGTGGTGGCCATGATGCTTAGCGGACGAGTAAAGGATGCTTCTGCCTGCTCTCTGACAGTAAGCAACGAGTGTCTGATGCAGGTATACGACAATATGGACTACTTCAAGAACCACCTCACCCTGCGTCAGAGCGAGATTTCCAATAGTCCTGAGATTATTCGCCGATTAGGTGTTATTGCCATTAACACGGCCATCGAGGCCGACCTCTACGGTAATGTGAACTCCACCCATATCAGTGGAACGAAGATGATGAACGGTATTGGCGGTTCAGGCGACTTCATCCGCAACGCTTATCTGTCTATCTTCACTTGTCCGTCAGTGGCCAAAGGTGGTGTCATCTCTTCCATCGTTCCGTTCGTCTCTCATCAGGACAGCTCAGAGCACGATGTGAACATTATCGTAACCGAGCAGGGTGTGGCCGACCTTCGTGGCAAGGGTCCCATCCAGCGCGCAGAAACGATCATCGAGAATTGTGCTCATCCCGACTATAAGCAGCTGCTGTGGGATTACCTGAAGATTGCTAAGATGGGACAGACTCGTCATAACCTGCCTGCCGCTTTCGCTATGCACGATACGCTGGCTCGCAAGGGTGATATGAAACTTACAGATTTCGCTGAATACGTAAAATAAGATTACTATTAATACATAAAGAAGGTGGGAACTTATCGTTCTCACCTTTTTTTAATTATTTTGAAACATCGTTTTTGGTTTTTTTGAAGGGAAATGATTATCTTTGCATCGTATTTCAACAGAATTATCAAATAACTAAAAACAATATGTACAAAAAAGCTATGAACAAAAATCTGAACACCGTTCGGGTACGGATGTCTGTCTGCGCCCTAACTCTCATCGCGTGTCTTGCACCTATGAAGGTGCATGCACAGCTGAATTCTAATCCAGACAAGTTCTTGGGCAATATTACGACAAACGGTCAAGTACGCTCAGATTTTGCCTCACTTTGGAACCAAATTACTTGTGAAAACGAGTCTAAATGGGATGCTATTGAACGCTCACGAGGCACATTTACCTTTGATGGCTCTGACAGAGCGGCCAATTATGCCAAACAACATGGCTTCCCTTTCAAATATCACACCCTTATCTGGGGCGGTCAATATCCATCGTGGATGAACAATCTTTCCATAGCAGAACAGAACAAGGCCATTGAAGAGTATTTTGACGCTGTGAGCAACCATTATCCATATATGGAGATGATTGATGTGGTGAATGAAGCTGTCTCTGGTCACAATCCTGCACCATATAAAGCCGCTCTAGGTGGTGACGGTAAAACTGGCTATGACTGGATTATCAGAGCCTTTGAGATGGCTTCAGAACGTTTGCCAAACTGTATTTTGATATATAATGATTACAATTCCATTCGATGGCAAAGAGATCAGTTTATTACGCTTGTCTCAACGCTGCGTAATGCTGGAGCGCCTGTTGATGCTTATGGATTACAGTGCCATGAATTAACGGACATTAAAAAGAATGAATGCGCAGATGCCTTGAAGATTCTTGATGATGCACTAAAAATGCCTATGTACAGTACGGAGTTTGACATTGGCGAAAGTGATGATCAAAAGCAATTGAAACAATATAAGGACCTCATTCCCATGCTTTGGGAGAAAGACTATTGTGCTGGTATTACACTTTGGGGTTATATCTATGGCTCAACATGGACTACCAACGGAAATTCTGGCATTATCAAGAGCGGCAAGGATCGTCCTGCGATGACTTGGCTTCGTGAATATATGGAAAGTGATGCTGCTAAGAATGCCAAGAGTCCTTATCCTGGCATGAAAAAGCGTGTAGGGGTGTTTGTGAATCCTTTGGAATTGAAGATAGCCAAAGGAGATATCCTGCCCATCAAAGTACGTACGCACATTACTGACTTTGCTAAGACGGAAAAAGAAGATATCGCTATCGAGAAAGTGGAGTTATATGTCAACGACGAACTGTTTACTACTATGACTGAAGAACCCTACGTGACGGAATACCCCACTACCACCTCAGGCAAACTAACGTTGAAAGCTATCGTTTATACTAACGACGGAAATAAATACGAGCGCTACTCCCAAGTAACAGTGCTTAACTCGACAGATAAGCGCGAACCTTACAATGGAACTGTTTCCACACTTCCTGGCACTATTTTAATGGGAGAATATGACAAAGGAACTTCTGGTGTAACTTTTAGTAAAGCCTCACGCGATGCAACTTCAGCCACTCAGACAGGTGGCTGGATGGAGTATTCTGTTGATGTGAAAGAAGACGGCCTCTTTTCCTTCGATGCAGAAATTGCTTCCACAACTAGTGGTGGCACCTTCCATTTGTCAGAGTATTCTCTTGACGGTCTACAATTCTTGACAGATATGATAGAGGTTCCCAAAGCTGGTAGCAAAGACAATTTCCAGACCATGCATTATGCCCTCAAGAAAGAGCTGACAGCTGGTCGTCACAGAATTTGTTTGAATATCGATAAGGGCGGCTTCTATCTCAAGAGTCTTACTTTCCAAAAGGATAGTCAGAGCGATGATCTTGATGTTAGCTTCTCAGAAGATAGTCCTTTAGGTATTCTTAGTGGTGAGAAAGCTACCATCACGGTGAACGCATCGTCGAAGACAAGCACCATTGCTAATGTAAAGATCTATGTTAACAATCTGCTGACAACCACACTGACAGAAGTTCCTTATTCCTTTGAATATGAGGCAGAAGATCAAGGCAAATACACCATCATGGCCATCGCAACGGATGCCAATGGCATGTCGAAGACAGCTTCATACACCCTGAGCGTTAATCCCAAGCGTGAACCATTTGCAAAGACTGGTCCTTTTGCTATTCCTGGAACACTTCAAGCCGAGTACTACGACAAGGGTGGTGAAAGTGCCGCTTATCATGACAATGATGCCAATAACCAGGGTGACGCCAATTTCCGTTCTAGTGAAGGCGTAGATATCGTAAACGGTAATGGCGGCAGAGCCCTCGGTTATACAAGTACTGGCGAATGGGTGGAATACACCATCAATGTACAGGAAGCAGGAAACTATTCCTTCAAGGCCACCGTCTCTTCTGGTGTCAACAACTCTGGCTTCTCTATCAACCTGAATAAGAACGGTAAGATTACGAAGCTGGCTGACATCAGGGTTCCTCAGACTGGTAGTAACAGTTGGGATACCTACAGAGTAGTAGAGGGAACACTTAGTCAGCCATTAGAGGCCGGCGAGCAGATTCTTCGTATCGTTATTACGGGTTCTAACTGTAATATCGACAAGATCCAGTTCACCAATACAGCCACTGGTATCATTGATATCAATAACGATGCAGCCTCACAGCAGGGCAGCTACGACCTCTTCGGACGTAAGGTGAACGACAGCTATAAGGGCATCATCATCCAGAACGGTAAGAAAATCATCAATAAATAAATGAAAAAGACTATAACATTGATCGCTGTGCTGCTGGCATTCGTACTGAATGTCAGCGCACAGAATCAGGTGGGTGCAGACGCTCCTCAACTGGAGTTTGTCATGCAACTGAAAGTAACTTTGGGAGAAACCTACTCCTGCGGTGAGACACAACACGGCCGTCGTACCGTAATCCCCATTACAGGCGGCACCTTTGAGGGTCCTAACATCAAAGGAACCATCCTGAATGGTGGAGCCGACTATCAGTTGGCAAATGGAGGACGTACGGAGATTGAGGCTATCTACAGCATCAAGACCGATGATGGCATCTATATCCATATCCGTAACAGAGGTATCATCGCCTCTGGTCAAGCAGAAGAAGGCAGACCGTCTTTCTATTTCAGATGCGCTCCTCAGTTTGAGGCACCCTCAGATAGTAAGTATGCGTGGCTGAACAATTCTCTCTTCCTTTGCGCTCCCTCTTTCTCACAGGGCTTCCAAGGTATCGTACTGAATGTCTGGAGAGTAAAGTAATGGAGAAATTTCTGCGGGTTGGTATTATAGGAACAGGATGGATTGCCGAGAAGGCAGCCATCACGTTAAACGGACTCACAGAGTGTGAATGCTATGCCGTGGCTTCACGTACATTGGAGAAGGCTGAGGCTTTTGCCAAGCAATGGAAGGTGAAGAAGGCGTATGGTTCCTATAGCGAACTGATTGCGGATGAGGCGGTCGACCTTGTATATGTTGGCACGCCTCATTCGCACCACTTTGATGTGACCAAAGAGGCATTGCTGAATGATAAACCTTGTCTGGTGGAGAAGGCTTTCATGGCTAACTACCGACAGTCGGCAGAGATTATCCAACTGGCTCATGAACGGAAGGTGTTCCTGGCTGAGGCCATCTGGACACGTTATCAGCCAGTGGTCAAGATGGTTCTCGACCTGATCAGCAGCGGACGGATTGGAACACCACGACTCGTTACAGCCACCTTAGGCTATTCCATGGGCGATAAGCCTCGTATCATGCGGGCCGACCTCTGTGGCGGTGCCTTACTCGATTTAGGTGTTTATGCCCTGAATTTCGTGCGCATGTTCTTCCCTGCAAACATTGTTCAGATAGAGAGTCAGTGCGTGAAGAGCAAAACGGGCATGGATCTCACGAATGCCATCAGTCTGGTACTCGAGGATGGCTTACTATGTAACCTGCAGTCGAGTGCTGCCTGTGTAGGCGATAACATCGGTGTGATTGCAGGTACCGACGGTAATCTGATTATCGACAATATCAATAATCCGCAGAAGATTACCGTGAACACCCATGATCGTGAGTTCGTAGAGGATATCCATGTGCCACAGCAGATCACAGGATATGAATATCAGTTCCTGGCTTGTCGTGAAGCACTGATTGAAGGACTCCTTGAGCCTCGGGAAATGCCGCATGAGGAAACGCTCTATATCATGCAGCTGATGGATGACTTCCGGAAGAAATGGGGCGTACACTACCCCATGGACGATGAGTCCTGATACCTCTCATCATTCAGGATGTACAAACTGAATCAGCGTTCCATCCTGCCCTACCTTTAGATTCACCTTACAACCTTCCACCATCGGATAGTTCTTGCCGCTATGATGCCCCACAGGGAAATCATAGCAAATAGGGATTTGGTAGTGCTGTAAGTACTCGTGAAGCATCTCGTACATATCAGCAAAACCGTTTTCGGGAGATTTGTATTTGGAGAAATGTCCTACAATGATGCCATTGAGTTTGGAAAGAACACTGCGGATCTCTAACTGATGTAGCATCCTGTCAACCTTTGTCATCGACTCATCGGTGTCTTCGATGAAGAGTATCAGACCCTCATCCGCCCGATTCAGGAAATCATATTCCGAACCAGCCAAACCGCAGAAGACAGAGAAGTTACCCCCAACGAGTATTCCTGTGGCCTCACCTTGTTGGTTCAAGGGATGCACAGGTGCCTGATAAGTAGGAAGCTCACCCTGTAACAACTTACGAAGAATCATATTCACCGAGTCGCGTTCCCCTCTCATGGCGATGCCGTCACACATCGAACTATGGATACTCATCACGCCCGCTGCAACCTCAGCACTATGTAAAGCCGTTACATCACTGAACCCCATGATCCACTTTGGATGATTACGAAACTCCTTTAAGAGAATGCGGTGTAGTACTTGTACAGCACCATCGCCACCTCGACTGCAGATGATGGCCTTGATGGAAGGATTCCTCAAGGCCCAGAGCAAATCTGCCGTCCGTTCATCAGCCGTTCCAGCAAAGCCATGATAACTGCTTAGGGCATGCGCTCCCACCACGGGTACATAACCCCATGAGCGAAGCGTGGCGCAACCTTTTGCCACTGTAGCAGAATCAGGAACACTCGATGGAGAGATTACAGCAATGGTATCACCAGTCTTCAATGGCGTTGGCATCACCGATCTTTGTTGAGCCTCAACATATAGAGTGGCCGTCGTCAGCAATGCCGAAAAGAGAAGTCTGGTTACCTGTTTCCTCATTTCTTCTCGATCCTCACATCATTCTTCTTGATGAACAGATAGTCATGTCCTGTCCTCAGTTCATAGTAGTCACCATGTTCATCGTATTGGTCGGCTATGACCGTTCCTTTAGGAACAGTAGTGAACACAGGATAGTCGCCTTCACCCACATAGTTCTCCCCATAGATAGGCATATTCTCGCGGTTGGCAATCAAGACCGTCTTTCCACTGCCGTCATACCAGTTCTGAGATCCCAGGTATTTGTTATATACCCAGCCCGTAACACGTTCCACACTAATCTTACTCCATGTGTTTCCCTTTTCCAGTAACACGCCAGAACCAAGACCATGCATCTGACCATATAGCTTTGTCAAGACCTTCGACTTGGTAGAAGCCCCTGCCCTGACATTCAGGAAACCGTCATCAGATGTAGCATAGACCACTGTGAACACCTTTGGTTTCTGCACGCCACTGCTTTTCGTAGCAGTCTGTCCTCTGCTGATATTATAAGTATAGAGATGGTTATTGTAATCAACAACGTAGAGCATCTCCCTACCATTCACCTCCTGCAGTTCCATATACTCCACCTTATACACCATGGGAAGCTTACTATATACCTTACCCGTCAGCTTGTCGAGCATGAACAGGAACTTCTTCTCAGAGGTAAAACCATACGAGCAGAACACATACTTATCGTTGAGGATGAAGATATCATTGCTCACCAGATAATCCGTTTCCCAGACAATACGCTTGTCGGCTACGCTATAGCAATAAAGCTTACTACCTTTTCCGTTGATCATCTCGGAGTAGCTCGGACAAGCCATATTGAACAGCAGGTTATGGTTATCGGCATCCCATCGCACATCCTGCACCTCACAATAGCGGTTATTGGCAATATCACACAGGTTCAGCACATGTATCGGCTTCAGGTCGTTATTATAGATCACCACCACGAAGTTATAGTTATCGTCACTTGTCGGTAGTCTGTAGAACCCCAGCCATCCGATATCTATCGGTTCCGAGATATACAACTCCAGTCCTTCGGTTTCAGGCACCCGAGGCAGATCGGTACGCTGCACATCCTGACGAAGTCGGAACATGTTACCATTAGGCTTATTCTTGTTTGACACGCTTTCCGTCTTCCATACATCGCCGTAACGACCAGCGAGAACCAGTTTCTGTGCCATGGCAGTGCTTAGCATCACCATCATTGCCATCAGGCAGTATATACGTTTCTTCATACCTTTTTATATTATATATTGATGTTATAGTCCTCTTGCCCTTAACAGACTGGAAGCATCAGGACTCTTCATTCCTGTGAAATCGGTGAACATCTGCATCAGGTCGCCTGTATTACCCCGACTTAAGATCTTATCGCGGAAGTCCTGTCCTGTTTCAGGAGCCAACGCACCACGTTTTGCAAAGACATCGGCAATATTGTCAGCCAGCACCTCTGTCCACAGATAGCTGTAGTAACCCGCTGCATAGCCACCACCCCACACATGATTGAAGTAGCTGGTATGATAACGTGGCGGAATCGGAATAAAAGGATTCAGAAGTCCCACCTTCCGCAACGACTCTGTCTCGAACTCAATAGCCTTTTCAGCCGTTGGGATATCCTTCGATGAGAGCATGTGCCAAGCCAGATCGACACAGGTGGCAGCGAGATTCTCACCCAGGGCGTAGCACGGTTGGAAGTTGATGCTCTTCAGCATGCGCTCCTTCAGATCGGCAGGCATGGGCTCTCCTGTCTTGTAATGACGGGCATAATGATCGAAAACTTCTGGGATAGCAGCAAACGATTCGTTGAACTGCGAGGGCATCTCTACGAAGTCACGAGCCACAGATGTACCGCTCAGTTTGTTGTACTGACAGTCTGAAAGTATTCCATGCAGCGCATGTCCGAACTCATGGAACATCGTAGTCACCTCATCCCATGTAAGCAGAGAGGGCTGACCCTCGGGAGCCTTGGCATTGTTGCACACATTGAAGATGATGGGCAGCTGCTGGCGTTGACGACTCTGTTTTTGGAAGCCGTCCATCCATGCACCGCCACGCTTGGTGGGACGACGGAAATAATCGCAATAGAAAAGGGCTTTCGACTTTCCATCCTTATCAATAACCTCAAAGACCCTCATGTCGGGATGGTATGTCGGGATGTCGGTACGCTCCTTGAACGTCAGGCCGTAAACACGGTTGGCAGCATAGAACACACCATTGGTGAGCACGCTATCCACATTGAAATAAGGCTTCACCTCGTCCTCAGAGATATCAAGCAGTTCCTTCTTCATCTTGGCAGAATAGTAGAAATAGTCGTAGGCCTGCAACTGGAATTCGGCACCCTGACTCTTGCGGGCAAAGTCCTCGATGGCTTTTGTCTCGGCATCAGCCTTGGGCACATAGGCCTTAATCAGGTTCATCAGGAAGTCATAGACATTCTCGGGAGTTTTGGCCATGGTCTTCTCCAGCGAATAAGCAGCGTAGTTGGGATAGCCCATGATCTCAGCCTGTTCAGCGCGGAGTTTGGCCATCTCCACCACGATGGGGAAGGTATTGTACTTACTTGTTCCATCAGCACGATGGATAGAAGCCTCATAGACCTTCTTGCGCAGTTCACGATTGTCGAGACTGGCCAAAGGAGCCTGTTGCGTGGTGTTGACGATGACAATGGCATACGGTGCTTTCTTTCCTCGACTCTCTGCATCCTTGGCACACTGGGCGATATCAGCCTCACTAAGTCCGGCCAGCTGCTCTTTACTGTCAACCCACACCACTGCATCATTGGTAGCATCGGGTAACATCTCACCCCATTGCTGCTGCAGATCAGAGATACGCATGTTGATTTCCTTCATCCGTGCCATCTTGTCTTCCGGCAACAGGGCACCTTTTCTGACAAATTCCTTGTAGGTCTCTTCCAACAACTTCTTGTCTTCGCCCTGAAGAGAATCATATTCCCGTTCATATACTTGTCGGATACGTTCAAACAAGGCCTTGTTGAATGAGATCTCATTCTCAAGATCCGTCAGCATGGGCGTCACCTTCTTCTCCGTCTCACCAATCTCAGGCGTCTTGTCAGCCTCTACCAAAGCAAAGAAAGTGCGCGTCACACGATCCAGTGTCTTTCCACTCTCCTCATAGGCAAGGATGGTATTCTCGAAAGTAGCCGAATCCTTGTTCTCTGTAATCTGTGCAATCTCATCCTTTGTCTGCTGGATAGCCACCTCAAAGGCAGGCAGATAGTCAGACGGTTTGATCTTACTGAAGTCGGGAGCACCAAAGGGCAGTGTGCTCTCTTGCAGCAAAGGGTTTTCACGTTGGGTCTCCTGACAAGCGGTGAGCTGCATCATGGAGGTTGACAGCACTGCTGCCGAGATTCCTAATGTCATCAGTTTCTTCTTCATGTTATCGGGTTTTTAGTTTTTAGTTCGCTATGATGGTTCGTTTACTAACGCTTATTAAGGTGCCATATCTGTCAGGATGATACCGCCATTAGGCTGTATCGTAGCCTTCGCCTGACCCGTCTTGTCGAACTTCAGCTGACGCAGTTGCGGACCTTCCTGAGCATCGTCCACATAGTAGTTAACGGTCTTACCTTTCCATTCAGGCATCTTAATGGTCAGTGTCTTGGCCTGCGACTCAGCATTCAGACCTGCCACATACCAGTTATCGCCATGCTGACGAGCCAATACCACGTACTTTCCAGGATAGCCGTCAAGGAAACGGGTGTTGTCCCACGTTGTAGGCACCTTCTTCAGGAAGTCGAGTTCAAACTGTGGCAGTTCTTTCAGGTTATTGGGTTGGATGGCAATACATTGAATGGGAGTCTGTGTAACAATGGCTACAGCCATCTCAAAGATATCGGTAGTGTACCGACGATGCCTGCTCTTATTATCTCTCGACAGATATTTGTTCATGATGGTGCCTCCCCAATCCATCGGTCCTGCGGCATTACGGATAAAGGGATGCAGACAGAGTTCGAAGGCCTCGCCCTTGGCGTGCCCCTCAGAGAAGAATACATTCTCTGAAGCAAGCACAGCTTCCGAGGCCACATAGTTGGGATACATCAGCTCCCAGCCACGAGGCATGGTGCAGCCATGGAAGATGACCTGCAGACCATACCGGTTGGCATCATACAAGATGTCCTCATAGAGCTGCATGGTAGGCTGCTTGTCACCACCGAAGAAATCCACCTTGATGCCCTTCACGCCAATCTTCTGAAGCCATGCCATCTCCTTGTCGCGGGCAATAGCCGTTGACAAACAGTCGCGTGGTGTCTGCGGTGCATCATTCTCATACCCATTGGAATTATACCACAGCATCAGTGAAACACCTTTCGACTGTGCGTATTTAGACAGTTCCTCTATTCTGTCACGACCGATGCGCTGATCCCACCAGTTATCCACAAGACAGTATTCAAAGTTCATGGCTGCAGCGAGATCGATGAACTGCACCTGATCGTCGTAGTTAATGGATTCATCCTGCCAGACGAGCCATGACCAAGTGTATCGACCCGGTTTGTATTCCTGAGAGGGTTTATACTTTGGCGACACCAGTCCTATACCTGTCATATCCTCCACAATCGGTTTCAGAGAGGCACCAATAACGATGGTACGCCACGGAGTGGTATAAGGAAGAGGAATGCCCGCAAACGGTGTTCCATTACCATTGTTCTCACCGGCCTGCGGGAAGGCAATGGTATAACCCGTTTCGGGTTGATAGTCGCTCAAGTGAGAGCCCACATAGCTGCCATCAACACCTACCTCGCTCACCAGTACCCAGGCATTGAAAGTGTCGGCTGCCTTCCCTTTCTTTCCACCTTTATCATCAAAGGTCACCGGCACACGGAACAGACAAGGGAAAGTATATCCCTGTCCGAAACGCGAACGATCGGTCATCGGCGCATCCGCCTTATAGTCCTCTTCGTAACTGGGCTTTGTTCGCTCCCAGCCAGTCATAGGACCAATCTGCGGACAAAGGAAGGTGCTGGTGCCTTCGGGGAAGTTGAATGAAGAAACCTCGCGACGGATAACAGTACACTTAGGATTCTCGCCAGGACGAGGAATCTCATAACAGTATGCCACGCTATTGTTGGTTATCTGGAACACCACCTTCATCAGCTGTTTCCTGGCATTCGTGAACTCTACGGTAAAGCGCTCTGCATTCTTCTTGATCTCCGACTTCTTCAGATACGGCGGTATGGCATAAAAGGTGACATCCCTGAACTCCACCTTTGAATCGCCCATCTTCAGGTCTTTTGTGAAATCCCCGAAATCGGCATCAAAGCCCAAGCGCGACGGTGCCATTACCTGTACACCATCATATTCTACGCTGTAGGTGGCTATTCCACCATCATCACTAACTGTCAGTGCCAGTCGTCCGTTCGACGAAGGCCAGGTTCTTGTCTCTGCCATCAGTGAGATGGACGTCAGCAAAGCCGCTGCAATAACGAATAGTCTCTTCATGGTTTTGGGGTTTTAAATGATGGGACAAAGATACAACTTTTATGACAAATATCGTCTGTCAAGACAAAGAAAATACACATGGATCATACTAACGAGTCAAAAACGGTCTGATAGAACGCTGCCTTCTTCTCTATACTCATCGGATAAGCACGTGATGAACTCGGCATTCGATATAGTCGCAACGCACGTCCTTCAAAGTCTATCGACACGAAAGTGCCCACCTTGGGCTCCTCAACACCCATCTGCTGAGCACAAAGTGAAGTGGCCAGCTGACCCGCCGTGACGATGGTTGTGCATTTCGGCAAGCGCCTCAGCATACTTTTGATATCGGTCTGCTGCACCACCTGCAGATCCTTGTCGCTGGCTGTGTTCTTTGTCCGGATGATTTTCGTACAAGTATCATACAGGGCAATGCCACGGGAAGTGAGAAACTCCTTGAGTGCCTCCAACCGATAGTGCCTCCCGTCGTCTTCCACAAAATGCAGTTTATCGCCGAAGAAACAATATCCCACAATGCGCCACATGTCGTTGGTGAAGTTCGGGTAAAAGAAAGGCATCGACCATCGCTTCTCTGCTGGAGGAAAAGTGCCCAGCATCAGTAGTCGCGCTCCTTCAGGCAGGAAGGGTTCAAAGGGGTGGCTTTCCACCTTATCGACTTGATTCATTACTGTTTTCTCCTTTTGTCTATTCGATATATATGATGATTCTACGATACGATACCAGATGGAAGGGTCCGTTGTCGTGTACTTCACAAACGAGATGAACAATATCACCGGTAGCATGAGGCATCTGTATCGATACTTTGGGACTATCAGAAGGACTGATGTCTTCTTTCGTCTTCCCGATTTCCGGTTGTTGCCACCAATGGAAAGAAAGGGCATCTCCGTCGGGATCCTTCGATTTAGACGCATTAAGCCGAATGGTTGAGCCTGCTTTGGCATGAATGACAAGAGGCTGAAGTCCTTTACTGTCATTGACGATTACCTGTGGATTCCTATTCCCTTTGCCTTCGTCGGCCCACTGCATGCGAGCCATAAAATCGGCGATTTCATCGGGGTAGAAGCGTTTCTTGTAGGCTACAGAAGTACTGTAAACAGGCTCCTCCCAACTGGTCCAGGCCGTAGTGAGCGAATCAGCACAAAGTCCGCGTTCATGATAACCCGCCCAACCAGCCTGTCTTGGATCTTCAGGGTCATTGAGTCCGTTAGGTAATACATAGAGGAAACTGGGTGTATCTCCTTCCACTCCCCATTTATAATCAGGGTACTCCTTTCCCAAGGCACCTTTTCCTTGAATATGATTCTTATGCAGCAGCCAGTTTTGCTTACCTAACTCGCATTGTTCCTGCCACGTTCCCTCATCCCAAACGAATTGAAGGTCGTCGGGAAAGACTTGCCGCAGCCATTGATGAGAGCTATAGGCACGATTCAAACGCATATTATACTGCATATCCTGGTCGGTAATGGTATAGATACGGAACTTCTGCACGAACCGTTTCAGTTCCTCTGGCGAACGAGTCTGCTTCACCCGCCAGATAGCCTGAGCCAAGGTGTTCGCCCCACCCCATGCTGCCACATAGATCGGTCGTGGGTCGTCTTCATCGGCCAAACGGATAAGTAAGTCGCTGCCTTGCGAATCATTACCATCGCCTATCACCTTGATTCCACCATGCACACTACCCATTACGGCACGACTCTTAAGATAGTCGGCACTGGGCCAATAGCCGATGTGTTGCATTCCATGTTCTTTCTCTGGTGATAGGAAGACGCGTTGTCCTGAGCGTTTCATCAGCTTTGGCACATCCTTTTGGTAGGCTTCAATCACGCGCTGCAGATACTTCGCCCATTCAACGGGATAGGGATCGCAGTTCCAGCCCACCGTGGTGATAAGAGCCTCAATCTCGAACTGGTCGGCATAGGACATCAGTCTGACCATCGACTCCATGTCGTCTGGCTCAACATCTGCTGGGGCAATATCTGTGCACACTACAAGTCTTGGCTTCCCGTCGGTCTTTTTAACCAGACTCTTATCCATCTTTGCTGTCACAGCATGGGTATCATCAAAGTGAATCACCACCGTAGTAATACTCTGAGAGGGCATATCGATGAAGAGATGACTCCCATTGAGTGCGACATTGTTCGCTGCATCCGCAAGATTCTCGTTTTCAGAAGTACGATAGGCGCTGATGCTACTTATATAGTTGGGGAAATAGGATAGGTCGATATCATGGGTATTTTCCTTACCTTGGTTCAGAACAACCACCACTAATGTGTCACGATGGGCATTGAGGGCAGCCAACGACTGCCTACAGTCGGAGGTGATAATGGTATAACCTGGCTTGATGAAACGCGAACATTGCTGTCGTACATAGTAGTTCTTCACCTTAGCGTATGTCTGATTGGCAAAGCTACCACGGATGGTACACCATTGGTCGTTGGCTTCTTCCATATATTGCCAGTCAATCCAGGCCTCCGGCTGAATGTAACGCATGTCGTCGAAGAGGCGTTGTGTCAGACTGAGGTTTCCGGCTATTCCATTGCCACCTGCTCCTGTTTCACTCATCCAAAGGTGTTTACCGGTCTTGCGGGCCAGTTCACCATAGCGTATCCTCTCTTCGTTGTTTCCTCCATAGGTATGGGTGTTCCACTGACCGATGTATTGATCGATGCCTGCTGAGACATAACGGTTCAGTCCTTCAATGGCCTGACCCACATTGGTCTCGTCTGCGGCAGAGATAACAGTGTTCAAACCCGATTTCCGCAGAATGGGCTCAAGTACTTGGATGAACTTGATTTGCGATTCATAGTCGAAATGACAGCCTTCTTGTGAGCCATTGGCGTGCCAGTAGTTGGCAGCCGACTCGTTGAAAGGTGCTAATGTCTTGAACTCAATGCCATATGTATCCTTGTAATGTTTGCATACATCTACCAGATAGTGGGCAAACGCCTCATAATACTCCGGGCGGAGGTTATCCTTACCACCGTCTTCATGACCGCCAACACAGCCGCTATAGGTCATATAGTAAGGACATGAGTTACTGAAAGCCTCGAATATGGCATCTGGCCGCTTCTCCTTAATCTTCAGCATAATCTTACGTTGGGCTGCATCGCGGTCCCAATGGTAAACATCATCGAGAGAATCCTTGAATCCTTCCATCTCGGCCCGCAACCCTTTGCCGCGCCCCATGTGGTGGGGAGTGCAATGACGGTTGAAGGGATCATCACCTCCGCCAATGTTATAGCGGAAATGATTATAGTTAAGACCCTCAGGACTAACGAGCCAGGTGACGATCTCATCTATCTTCTCGTCATCCCACTTGCCGCATTGTCCTGCCCACCAGCACAACGATACGCCCCAGCCATCGAAGTGCTGTCTGACCAGCAACGGGTTGACTTCATAGCGCAGCGTGTCTTGTAACACATTTGACTGAGCCCACACAGCGCTGTTCATCACACAGCAAACGACTGCAAGAAACCAACGTCTTTTCTGTTTCATCATATCTTTCTTTACGTGTTTCTATTTATTCCCAACGTGGGAACATTTTATTCCCAACATGGGAACTTTTTATTCCCAGCGTGGGAATAATGATTACGTTTGCAAATATACGAAAAAAGAATGATATATCATTCATCTGAGCAAAGCATTATCCTTCTTTCTTCTTCCATACCCTTTGCGTTTGAAGAAGAACGCTGAGGAGAATCAAAGTGATGCCGATATAGAAGGAGAAGTTGATTTCACGACCTTCGCCAAAGATGAGGAAAGCTAAGATAATGGTATAGCAAGGTTCGAGGTTATAGGTCAGGTTGACGGTAAAGGCCGAAAGGCGCTTCAGGGCTTGGATCTGCAAGAGATACATGCAAACGGTACAGAACAATGAATGACAAAGCATGAACCAAAGGTTCGCTCCTTCTGGAACAACCATAACAGGTTGCTCTGAAGGGAAGAAAAAGAGATAGACGGGAATGATGACTGATACTGCTATAAGACCTCCTGACATCTGATACATCAGTACGGTACGACTCCGAATGCCTTTACTTACCTTCTTATTACAGATGGCATAAAGGGCGCAAACAGCCGAAGAAACAATGCCGATAGCAATTCCATAACGGTAGCGGGCATCGAGTGAGAAGATACAAAGCACACCTACTACGGTAATCAACGAGAAAAGCAGCTCAAGCCACGAAAAGCGTTTCTTGAACAACAGGGGTTCAAATACGGCTGTAAAGAAACCAATGAGCGAGAAACAAATCACACCGATGGAGACATTCGAGGCCTTGATACTTCCATAAAACAGAATCCAATGGATTCCCAATAGGGCTCCGCAACCGCAAAGCTGTAGGAATTTGCGCAAGCCCACCTTGGGCAGTCCTGTGAATACCAATAGTATCATACTGGTAAACAGCATTCGATACCATACAATATCCACCTCGTTGAGCGTAATCAGTCGTCCGAACAAGCCCGTAAAGCCTGCCAATAGCACACTCAGGTGCAACTGTACAAATCCTTTTCTTGTCTCGTTCATCGGTCTTTTCACTGTTTTACTCACCACCAAAGAAGAATAAGCTGACACCAATCACAGAGATAAAAGCACCCAAAACGGCTTTCCATGTTATCTTCTCGTGGAAGAGCCAATACGAAGGCAGGAGGATAATAATCGGCGTCATGGCCATGAGCGTAGAAGCAATGCCTGCAGCGGTGTATTGGACAGCCATCAAAGAGAAGCCTACTCCCACGAAAGGACCGAAGATGGTGGTGGCTATAGCAACGGAAAGACCCTTCCGGTCGTGCATGGCCTCACGTAAATGACCGATTCCATCGCGGAAATAGAGCAATATCGTGAAGCCGATGATGCCCGCAATACAACGGTAGAAATTGGCGCTGAAGGGTATCAGCCACTCAGATACGCCTGCCTTTGCCATGGCCGCCACGTCATAATGATCCATACCGATCTTGCTCAACACCAAGCCAATACCCTGGCACATGGCTGCACCAATGGCGAAGAGTACGCCATTAAGGGGTAGCTTCAAGGATACCATATGGTGATTACCTCGACCTAACACTGAGATACCAATACCGAAGAGGGTAACCAGCATCGCCACAATGCTGATGGGTTTCATCTGCTGTCCCAGCGTTATCCATGCCATCAAGGCAGCAGAAAGCGGAGCAAGGGTCATGAATAGCTGACCGAAACGCGAACCGATGAGGATATAACACTGGAAAAGACAGAAATCGCCGATGACATAGCCCACCAATCCCGACAAGAGCATCCAGCCACAGGCCTCGGCGGGCACATCAGCTGGTAAAGGATTCCCTGTAACCACACCGAACAGCACCAGCGAAAACAAAAGCGCCAGTCCCATTCGCAGCACATTCAGCGTCAGGTTACCCAGTCGTTTGGAGCCAAACTCACTGAGCAACGCCGTAGCTGTCCACGAGAATGCCACACCTATTGATATCAGTTCACCTATATATGCCATGGATGGTTTATCGGGTATAAAAGCAATTACACTGCATGTTAACTCTATTTCAGGCGGCAAAATTACAAAATCTTCTCGAAGAAAAGAATAATGTAATGAAAAATTTGTATCTTTGTGGCGATGTCAATGGATTTAGAAAAAAGAATTACCGAACAACCATCACACTACGACCACCTTGAGCAAATGTCGGTAGCCGAGTTGTTGCAGCACATCAATGAAGAGGATGCGCTGGTGGCAAAGGCTGTGAAACGGGTTCTTCCACAGATAACACGACTGGTAGAGGCCATTGAGCCGAGGATGAAACGTGGGGGCAGACTGTTCTATGTCGGTGCAGGCACCAGTGGCAGACTGGGTGTACTGGATGCAAGCGAATTGCCGCCTACGTTTGGTGTGCCTGACCATTGGGTTGTGGGCATTATTGCAGGGGGAGACAAGGCTTTGCGACATGCTGTTGAGAAGGCGGAAGACATAGCAGAGCAGGGGTGGCAAGACTTGCTGAACTACCAGCCTTCGAAAGATGATTCTGTGATTGGCATTGCCGCTTCGGGCACTACACCCTATGTTGTTGGTGCTATCCGGGAAGCTAAACAGCACGGATTACTAACAGGTTGCATCACCAGTAATCCGCATACACCATTGGCTGAAGCATCCGACTATCCCATTGAAACCATCGTAGGACCGGAATTCGTGACCGGTTCGAGTCGAATGAAAAGTGGAACAGCACAGAAAATGGTACTGAACATGATTTCTACATCGCTGATGATTCGCATGGGGCGTGTGGAAGGAAACCGTATGGTGAAGATGCAGCTGACCAACGCTAAGCTCATTGATCGCGGAACACGAATGATTCAGGAGTCGTTAGGTCTGGATTACGAAGAAGCCCGCCAACGCCTCCTGACAACAGGCAGCGTGGATAAGGCACTGAAAAATAAATGATAGGAAAACAAAATAGGTGAGCCCGATTAGGCTCACCTATTTATATAAAGGTCTTACGACAATTAGTCAGCAAGCTTTGCCTTAATGAACTCGCGGTTCAAGCGAGCGATGTTGGCAATGGTCTCGTTCTTCGGACAAACAGCCTCACAGGCACGAGTATTGGTACAGTTACCAAATCCAGCCTCTTCCATAGCCATAACCATAGCTTTTGCACGCTTGGCTGCCTCAACACGACCCTGAGGAAGCAGGGCGAGCTGAGAAACCTTAGACGATACAAAGAGCATGGCTGAACCATTCTTACAAGCTGCCACGCAAGCGCCACAGCCGATACAAGAAGCGCAGTCCATAGCCTCGTCAGCATCTTCCTTCGGAATCAGGATAGCATTAGCATCCTGAGCCTGTCCTGTACGGATGGTGGTATAACCACCAGCCTGGATAATCTTATCGAAGGCATTGCGGTCAACCATACAGTCCTTAATCACAGGGAAGGCAGCTGAACGCCAAGGCTCAACGGTAATAACATCACCATCGTTGAAACGACGCATGTAGAGCTGACAGGTGGTAGCACCACGCTCAGTGAGTCCATGAGGTGTACCATTGATGTAGAGTGAGCACATACCGCAAATACCCTCGCGGCAGTCATGGTCGAACACGAAGGGCTCCTTGCCCTCGTTGATGAGTTCCTCGTTCAAAATGTCAAGCATTTCAAGGAACGAGGTATCATCGGGGATGTCCTTCATTTCATGGGTATCGAAGTGTCCCTGGTCCTTGGGGCCGTTCTGGCGCCAGAACTTTATTGTAAAGCTTATATTTTTAGCCATAATTCCTTAGTTTTTATAGTTACGTGTCTGTACCTTGATTGCCTCGTACTCCAGCGGCTCCTTGATGAGCTCGGGCTCGTTGCCCTTGCCTTTGTACTCCCAGCAGCCTACATAGAAGTAGTTCTCATCATCGCGCTTAGCCTCGCCTTCCTCAGTCTGATACTCCTCGCGGAAGTGACCACCGCAGGACTCATTACGAGAAAGAGCATCGAAAGCAACGAGCTGACCCATGGTGAAGAAATCACGCAGGTGGATAGCCTTGTCGAGCTCGATGTTCAAGCCTTCCTTGGTTCCAGGAACGAAGAGGTTCTTATCGAATTCTTCCTCCAGTTCGTGCATCTTCTTCAAACCGATCTTCAAACCTTCGGCTGTACGACCCATACCAACATACTCCCACATGATGTGACCGAGTTCCTTATGGATAGAGTCAACAGAACGCTTACCCTTGATGTTCAACAGACGATCCTGCTCGGCGTCAACCTTCTTCTCAGCCTCTTCAAACTCGGGCAGATCGGTAGAAACCTTCGGCCAAACAGCCTGATCGGCCAAGTAGTTCTGGATGGTGTAAGGCAGAACGAAGTAACCATCGGCCAGACCCTGCATCAAAGCAGAAGCACCCAAGCGGTTAGCACCGTGGTCAGAGAAGTTACACTCACCTATAGCGAACAGACCAGGAATAGAGGTCTGCAGCTCATAGTCAACCCAGATACCACCCATGGTGTAGTGGATAGCGGGATAGATCATCATCGGCTTGTAATACTTCACACCATTGATCTCATTAGCTACGTCGCCTGGGAATACGTCGGTAATCTCCTCATACATCTCGAACAGGTTACCATAACGCTGCATGATTACATCCAGACCCAGACGGTTGATAGACTCAGAGAAGTCGAGGAACACAGCCAAACCTGTGTTGTTCACGCCGAAGCCTTTGTCGCAACGCTCCTTAGCGGCACGAGAGGCCACGTCACGAGGAACGAGGTTACCGAAGGCGGGATAGCGGCGCTCCAGATAGTAGTCGCGGTCTTCCTCAGGAATCTCCCAGCCCTGCTTGGTTCCAGCCTGAAGTGCCTTAGCATCCTCGATCTTCTTGGGAACCCAAATACGACCGTCGTTACGCAGTGACTCAGACATCAGCGTCAGCTTAGACTGCTTGTCACCATGGACAGGGATACAGGTGGGGTGAATCTGTACATAAGAAGGATTTGCAAAATATGCACCCTTACGATAGCACTGAACAGCTGCTGTACAGTTACAACCCATAGCGTTGGTAGAAAGGAAGTAGGTGTTACCATAACCACCCGTAGCAATAACTACGGCGTTGGCGCTGAAGCGAACCAGCTTACCTGTGCAGAGATCCTTAGCGATGATACCACGGGCACGACCGTCAACAATCACTACATCTTCCATCTCATAACGGGTATAAAGCTTTACCTTACCGGCCTTAACCTGACAGCTCAGAGAACTGTAGGCGCCCAGCAGCAACTGCTGACCGGTCTGACCCTTAGCGTAGAATGTACGACTTACCTGAGCACCACCGAATGAACGGTTGGCCAGCATACCGCCATACTCACGAGCAAAGGGAACACCCTGAGCTACACACTGATCGATAATATTGTTGGAAACCTCTGCCAGACGATAAACGTTGGCCTCACGAGCACGGTAGTCACCACCCTTCACGGTATCATAGAACAAACGATAAACAGAGTCACCATCGTTCTGATAGCACTTGGCGGCGTTGATACCACCCTGAGCTGCAATAGAGTGAGCACGACGAGGTGAATCCTGGATACACAGGTTGATGACGTTGAAGCCCATCTCACCAAGTGAGGCAGCTGCAGAAGCACCAGCCAGACCGGTACCAACCACGATTACATCCAGCTTCAGCTTGTTCTTGGGGTTTACCAAACGCTGATGAGCCTTATATTCCTTCCATTTCTCAGGTACTGGACCTGCGGGAATCTTAGAATCAATTACTTTTGCCATAATTCTTTAATGCTTAATTCTTAATACATAATGCGTAATTAGCAGCAGCTGGCAACTTCAGCACAGCAACTTGCACCATCGCAGCAGAGAGGTGCAATACCGAAAGCGAAGGCCAGAACAACTACCAAGAAACAGAGCATCAGCAAGGTCACGTAGATGTAACCGATGCACTTCCAGCGCTTGAACCATATCTTACCACTCAAACCAAGGGTCTGAAGAGCAGACCAGAAGCCATGGGTAAGGTGGAACCAGATGGCAACAAGCCAAATTACGTAGAGCACAACAAACACAGGATTAGAGAAAGTCTCCTTAATCCATGCAATGCCGTCGGTCGGACTGTAGGCAGTTGTAGCACCCACAAGCTCTGCAAACATCATGTTGTACCAGAAGTTCCAGAGATGGAGCAACAAACCCAACAGGATAATGATACCCAGTACGAGCATGTTCTTTGAAGCCCACTCCACCTTTCCTGAATTCACAGTCGTTGACACCTCATAGCGGTTGTTTCCACGGGCGGTACGGTTCTGTGCAGTCAGGATGAATGCATAGACAATGTGAATCACTGCCAAGGCAGCCAAACCAAGAGTAGCCACTACAGCATACCAGTTGGCGCCCAGGAATTCGCAAATCATGTTGTAACCCTTTGCCGAGAATAACGCAACCACGTTCATACAACCATGGAAGGTCAGGAACAAGATTAGCGCAATACCCGTAACGGACATTACAACTTTCCTACCAATTGATGAATTGATTAACCACATAAATGATTGATTTTAAATTATTTAATTGTTAGACTATCGTTTCAGAAGCCCCTATTTAGTGGGTAAGAACCAACGGTTAATGGTTGACTCTTCCACGTCTGCTATTGCACGAACAATACCTTTTAATAGGTATATTTCCTCCCTATTGGTTTGCAAATATAACATATTTTAATGAGAGTACAAAGTATTTTTAATAAAAATCGCTTTTTAATCAGCAAAAAAACCTTTTTAGTTCTTCCTGTTTTATCAAAAGATTTTGTATTTTTGCATCGCATATTCACATGATTTGATATGATTCTAAAATATGATGTCATCGTCATTGGCGGTGGACATGCAGGTTGTGAGGCTGCATGTGCCAGTGCGAACATGGGCGCCAGAACGCTTTTGGTGACCATGGACATGAACAAGATAGCACAGATGTCGTGCAATCCTGCCGTCGGCGGTATTGCCAAAGGACAGATTGTGCGAGAGATTGATGCTCTGGGCGGCAGGATGGGAATCGTAACTGACCAGACCGCTATTCAGTTTCGTATGCTGAACCGCTCTAAAGGACCCGCCATGTGGAGTCCGAGAGCCCAATGCGACCGTGAGAAATTCATCTGGGCATGGCGTCACCAACTGGATATCACGGAAGGATTAGATATCTGGCAAGACCAAGCCGATGAACTGTTGGTAGAGAATGGTGAGGCTGTTGGAGTCAAAACCATCTGGGGCACTGAGATTCGTGCCAAGGCAGTGGTGATTACTGCAGGCACTTTTCTCAACGGACTGCTGCATATCGGAAGGAAAATGATTCCCGGAGGTAGGATTGCAGAACCTGCTGTGACCCATTTTACAGAGAGTATCACCCGTCATGGTATCCATTCTGAGCGCATGAAAACGGGTACACCTGTCCGCATCGACCGTCGTAGTGTGCATTTCGAAGATAGTGAGATTCAACCTGGAGAGAACTCGCATACGGGATTCTCTTATTTGAATATTCCGCATACAAGTAAGCAACTGCCTTGCTGGACCTTCAACACCAATGCGGAAGTGCATGAAATCTTGCGTTCAGGACTGGCTGATTCTCCTTTGTACAATGGACAGATCCAGAGTATCGGTCCGCGTTACTGCCCTTCCATCGAAACCAAGCTCATGACCTTCCCCGACAGGGATTCCCATCCCTTGTTCTTGGAACCAGAAGGTGAGAACACCAACGAGATGTATCTCAATGGTTTCTCGTCAAGTATGCCCATGGAGGTTCAGATAGAAGCGCTGAAAAAGATTTCTGCCCTGCGAGACATTAAGGTGTATCGGCCGGGGTATGCAATAGAATATGACTTCTTCGATCCTACCCAGTTGAACCATTCGTTGGAATCAAAGGTGGTGAAAGGTCTGTTCTTTGCAGGACAAGTAAACGGAACGACAGGCTATGAAGAGGCAGCAGGACAAGGATTGGTAGCTGGCGTCAACGCGGCAATATTTGCAGGACAAGACAAACAGAGTCCGTCGAACACGGAGCCATTCGTGATGCACCGCGATGAAAGCTATATTGGTGTATTGATTGATGATCTGGTAACAAAAGGAGTGGATGAGCCATATAGGATGTTTACCTCACGGGCCGAATACCGCATCCTACTGCGCCAAGACGATGCAGATGCCCGTCTTACCGAAAAGGCTTACGCTTTAGGAGTAGCCAAGCGCGACCGATACGATTGGTGGTTGGAAAAGAAAGAAGCAATCAACAAGATTATTGAATGCTGTCAGCAAGCTCCCGTCAAACCCAAATTCATCAACGGTGAGTTAGAAGCTTTGGGCACTACCCCACTCCGAGCCGGATGCAAAGCCATCGATCTCATCAGCAGACCGCAGATCTCTCTGCCCATCCTCAGTCGGTTAATTCCCGAACTATCTAACGTCCTCGATTCTCTTCCCAACAGAAAAGAGGAAATCATCGAGGCTGCAGAGGTGAAAATGAAATATGCTGGCTACATTGAACGCGAACGAGTGATTGCCGACAAAATGCATCGACTGGAAAACATCAAGATCAAAGGTAGATTTGATTACGATTCGCTGCAGTCGTTGTCAACAGAATGTCGACAGAAACTCAACCGCATAAACCCTGACACATTAGCACAGGCAAGTAGGATTCCTGGGGTTTCACCCAGTGATATCAATGTGTTATTGGTGCTGTTAGGGAGATGATGTTTCACGTGAAACAAGATAAATACAACAAACAAATATCTTATGAACAACAAGATTCTATTACAAAACCTGAGATGCATCAAGGACTTCCCCGTAAAGGGAATCAACTTCAGAGATGTAACAACGTTATTTAAGAGTCATGAGTGCTTGGAGATCATGCTCGATGAACTCTACGAAATCTACAAAGACAAAGGTATTACCAAAATCGTTGGAATCGAGAGTAGAGGGTTTGTCATGGCTTCAGCCTTAGCTGTTAAGTTAGGTGCAGGTGTGGTTCTTTGCCGCAAACCAGGCAAACTGCCCGCTGAAACCGTGCAAGAAAGTTACAGTAAGGAGTATGGTACCGACACGATTGAGATCCACAAAGACGCCATTGATGAGAATGATGTCGTTTTACTCCACGACGATCTCCTCGCCACCGGTGGAACCATGAAGGCCGCTTACAACCTTGTCAAGAAATTCAACCCGAAGAACATCTACGTCAACTTCATCATTGAGATTACCGATGAGGGATTGCATGGCCGCGATATCTTCGACAAGGAAACGGAGATAACGACTTTGATCACTGAATAGAAGGAATTACCTAAAGTCAGTAATTGTGGTGAAACAGGAGAAAAGTGTGTTTGTTTCACGTGAAACATCAGTCTCTTAACTGCAATTATAATAGGGATTTGCAAGGATGACCAAGGAAGAAAACGAGAAGAGGTTAGAGAAACTTCATGGTATTGTTAGTAGCTTACCGGAGAAACCGGGAAGCTACCAATACTATGACGAGCAAGGTGTCATCATCTATGTTGGCAAGGCAAAGAACCTCAAGAGTCGTGTTTCTTCCTATTTCCATAAAGAGGTTGACCGCTTCAAGACAAAAGTACTCGTCAGTAAGATTCACGACATCACCTACACAGTTGTAAACACGGAGGAGGATGCATTGTTACTGGAGAACAGTCTGATCAAGAAGTACAAGCCAAAATACAACATCCTTTTAAAGGACGGTAAGACTTATCCGAGCATCTGCGTAACGAAAGAATGCTTTCCAAGAATCTTCAAAACGCGCAACATCAACAAGAAAACGGGCGTCTATTATGGTCCATACAGTCATATAGGCAGTATGTACGCCGTTTTAGACCTGATCAACAAATTGTATAAACCCAGGAGATGTCGATTACCCCTGACGAAAGAAGGAATAGCAGAAGGGCGATTTAAGCCATGTCTGGAGTATCATATCCATAATTGTGATGCACCTTGCATTGCCAAACAGTCGTATGAAGACTATATAAATAACATCGGTCAGGCACAGGAAATATTGAAAGGTAGGTCAAGAGCAGTTCAGAAAATCCTCTACCAGGAGATGCAGAAGGCCGCAGAAGAACTTCGGTTCGAAGATGCGGAAGTATTGAAGAACCGCTATTTGGCACTCGAAAACTATGCCGGAAAGAGCGAAGTGGTGAGCCATACCATTGATGATGTTGATGTGTTCTCTATCACCAACGACGAGAAAATAGCCTATATCAACTATATGCACGTCACCAACGGCAGTATCAATGCGGCGTTTACTTACGAATTCAAGAAGAAACTGAACGAATCAGAAGAAGAGATTCTGAGTTTGGGTATCGTTCAGATACGTGAACAGGTGAAGAGCAAATCCAAGGAAATCATCGTTCCTTTTGCTTTGGAAACCGGAATCAAAGATACAGTTCTTACCATTCCGCAAAGAGGAGATAAGAAAACCCTACTGGATCTGTCGGTTATGAACGGCAAACAATACCGTTTCGATCGCCTTAAACAGGCCGAGAAGCTGAATCCAGAGCAGAAACAGACCCGGTTGATGAAAGAACTGCAGAATGCTCTGAAACTCGAGAAACTACCTTATCAGATAGAGTGTTTCGACAATTCTAATATATCTGGTACTGATGCAGTAGCAGGATGCGTCGTGTTTAAGGGGATGAAACCGTCTAAAAACGACTACCGTAAATACATTATCAAGACGGTTGAAGGACCGGACGATTATGCTTCCATGCAGGAGGTGGTGCGAAGGAGATACAGCAGGATGATGGAAGAAGGATCTCCCCTACCCGACCTCATCATTACAGATGGTGGTAAAGGACAAATGGAAGTGGTTCGCCAAGTGGTTGAAGATGAGTTGAAACTGACGATTCCCATTGCAGGACTGGCCAAAGACAATCGTCATCGCACCAATGAGCTGCTTTTTGGATTTCCACCCGTGGTCATTGGAATGAAAACAGACTCAGAACTCTTTCATTTCCTTACCAAAGTACAGGATGAAGTACATCGATACGCTATCAAATTCCACCGTGACAAGCGTTCTAAGCGCGCTTTACACTCTGAGCTGGATGAGATCAAGGGGATTGGGGAAAAGTCGAAGGAAACACTTCTAAAACACTTCAAAACAGTAAAGAAGGTAAAGGAAGCAGACCTTTCCACACTCGCTACTGTAGTAGGAAAGGCGAAAGCAGACATTATTTTCCGTCATTTCCACTAAGCAAAAAAAACAGCAATATATTTTGTACTTCGCTCACTAATCCGTATCTTTGCAGAATGAGAGTAGTAATACAAAGAGTTAGTCGCGCAAGCGTTACCATAGAAGGTACAACCAAATCATCTATCCAGAACGGATTCCTTATCCTGTTAGGCATCTGTGACGAAGATACCATGGAGGATGTGAATTGGCTGGTACATAAGATTGCAGGATTACGGGTGTTTGACGATGAGAACCATGTCATGAACCGCTCCATACTTGATGTCAATGGAGAGATTCTGGTGATTTCGCAGTTCACGCTGTATGCAAGCTACAAGAAAGGCAATCGCCCCTCATGGTTCAGAGCAGGTTCTCATGAGCATTCCATCCCACTCTACGAAGCCTTCTGCTCAAGTCTTTCAGAGTCTATTGGAAAGTCTGTTGGCACAGGCGAATTCGGTGCAGACATGAAGGTTGAACTGCTGAATGACGGTCCGGTGACTATTTGTATGGACACCAAAAACAAAGAGTGATAGTAACCAATTCAGTTGAAATATGACCATTAAGGAGGCGCAAGACGCGGTTGACCGCTGGATTAAGGAATATGGTGTTCGCTATTTTTCAGAACTGACCAACATGGCAGTATTGACAGAAGAAGTAGGTGAATTAGCACGTGTAATGGCACGCAAATATGGTGACCAGAGTTTCAAGCCAGGAGAGAAAGACAACCTTGGAGAGGAGATGGCCGATGTGCTCTGGGTGCTCATCTGTCTGGCCAATCAGACAGGGGTAGATCTGACAGAAGAACTACAGAAATCCATCCAGAAAAAGACCTTCCGTGATAAAACCCGCCACTTGGATAACCCTAAGCTAAAGACGTGATATACAGATAATTACATTACTAACTAAAGAATAACAATTATGGCAGACCATCAACACGAGCATCACTTTGAGATGCCACAGAAGAGCAAATACGAAGAGGCTCTGAGTAAGTATAACCTCGACATCAACGATGAAGAGGTGAAAGCAGCCGTGAAGAAGATCATTGCTGAGAGAGTTCCAGAAAACGACACGATGGAAGTAAAGAAATTCCTCTTTGGAAGCATTGAGCTGACATCGTTAAAGACTACCGATTCTGATGAAAGCATCATGGCTTTCACAGAAAGGGTAAACCAGTTCGATGAACAATATGCTAACCTTCCCCATGTGGCAACCATCTGTGTCTATCCTTGCTTTGCTAAGACCGTTTCCGAGACATTGGAAGTTGATGGTGTGGAGATAGCTTGTGTATCAGGTAGTTTCCCGTCATCACAAGCATTGATAGAAGTGAAGGTGGCTGAAACTATGCTGGCAGTAAAGGACGGTGCCACAGAGATTGATATCGTGATGCCAGTAGGAAAATTCCTGAGTGGTGACTATGAGTCATTGTGCGATGATATCAGTGAAATGAAACAAGCTTGTGGCGAAGCAGCCATGAAGGTAATCCTCGAGACAGGTTGTCTTGTTACTGCCTCTAACATCAAGAAAGCATCGATTCTGTCGATGTATGCCGGAGCCGACTATATCAAGACCAGTACAGGTAAGGAGAAGATTTCTGCCACCCCAGAAGCAGCCTATGTGATGTGCCAAGCCATTAAGGAATACTATGATGAAACCGGTATTCAGATTGGTTTCAAGCCTGCTGGCGGCATAAATAGCGTAATGGACGCGATGATCTACTACACTATTGTCAAGGAAGTATTGGGTGAGAAATGGCTTACCAATAAATGGTTCCGCCTTGGTACATCGAGACTCGCCAACCTGTTACTTTCAGAGATTGAAGGCACAGAAGTAAAGTTCTTCTAAAACAAATAAAGTGGGAACTAAGTTTCTCGACTTTACGTGAAACTTAGTTCTTACGCTGAATAACATATTCGAGATAGGCCGTAAAGGCGTCTTGCAACTCTGGCTTGACGCTTTTACGGATAAACTCAAGGCCTTCTGCGGCAAGTTCATCCATCTTTTGCATTGCGTAATCAATGCCTCCATGTGCTTTAGTAAAGGATACTAAAGTGGCAATTTCATCGGGAGTTACGGTTCCATTCTTAACCTTCTTGGCCAATGATTGCATAGCAGCATCATCTTTATGGTTCAGCGCATAAAGAACAGGAAGCGTGAGCTTACCTTCAGCCATGTCATTACCCGTGGGCTTACCAATCTCTTTGGAGTCGTAATAATCAAAGATATCATCACGGATCTGGAAGATGGTACCGATAATACTGCCGAACCGTCTAACCTCCTGAATATCATTCATGGTAAGACCAGCGGAAAGAGCACCGATGATACAACACGACTCGAACAAAGCACCTGTCTTTTTCTCAATGACTTGGAAGTATTTCTCTTCAGAAAGACCGTTTTCATCGGTGTTTGTAAGCTGAAGAATCTCACCGTTTGCCAATGCCCTACCCAACTCAGCTATCTGACGGAAGATAGCTTCCTGGTGCGTCATGCTGACATGAAAAAGTGCGGTAGAAAGAACATAATCGCCAACAAGCACGGCCACCTTATTATCATAACAGGCGTTCACGGATTGCTGACCGCGTCGTTCTTGCGCTTCATCCACCACATCATCATGCACCAGACTTGCCGTATGAAGTAATTCCAGTCCTACTGCAGAATGTAGTGTTGCCTCATTAACCACTCCGAAGTTCTTGGCCATAAGCAAAACAAGTATGGGACGCATGCGCTTCCCTCCCCTATTCCGGATATGCGACAAAGCCTGACCCAGTAAGCCGTCAGGATGTGTCAGGGCTTGATTGAACATCTCAATGAAATCGTTCAATTCCCTTTGAATAGGTGCTGTTATGACCAATTGATTATCCATGTCACAGAAATTTCATGCAAAATTAAGTAATTTCTTCGGATTAATGAAAAAGAATTTGTAATTTTGAGCGAAAATTAGAATATTTATGGATAAATTGTTTCTTTTAGACGCTTACGCACTCATTTACCGCGCCTATTACGCATTCATGAAGAACCCTCGCATCAATTCCAAAGGACTGAACACATCAGCCATTATGGGATTCTGCAACACCCTTCATGAAGTACTTGAAAAGGAGAAGCCAACGCATCTTGGTGTGGCTTTCGATCCCCATGGTCCGACCTTCCGTACAGAGGCTTTTCCTGCTTACAAGGCCCAGCGCGAAGAAACACCAGAAGATATACGTGCCTCTGTACCCATCATCAAGGAGATTCTTGGTGCCATGCGAATACCTGTGCTACAGGTAGATGGCTTTGAAGCAGATGATGTAATTGGCACATTAGCCACCAAGAGCGGTGAAATCGGCGTTTCTACCTATATGCTCACACCAGATAAGGATTATGGTCAGTTAGTGAAGAAGAATGTCTTCATCTACCGTCCTCGTCATGGTGGCGGATATGAAACGCTCGATGAAATGGGGGTTTGTAATAAATATGGTATCCCCACCCCACTTCATGTCATCGATTTATTGGCCTTGATGGGCGACTCAGCCGATAACTTCCCTGGCTGTCCTGGCGTAGGAGAGAAAACAGCTGTGAAACTGATCAACGAGTTTGGAACCGTAGAAAACTTGTTGAGCAGTACCGATCAGGTAAAAGGAAAGTTGCGCGAGAAAATCGAAGCAGCGGTGGATGACATCAAGATGTCGAAGTTCCTTGCCACGATTCGAACCGATGTTCCCATCGAACTGAACATGGATGACCTGAAGGTGATGGAACCAGACGAGAAGGCATTGCGTACTATTTTCACCGAACTGGAATTTAGAACACTTGCCGACAAGTTTCTCAACAAACCACAAAAAGCACCCGCAAAAGTGGATTCGCAACCCGATCTGTTCGGCTTTTTCGCTCCCACCAGTACGGAAAGTCATGAAAACCCCCAGTTTTTTTCATTAAAAGATGTTAACCACAATTACAAATTGGTTGAGAATGAGAAGGATGCGGAAGAATTATATGACTTTTTACGGACAAATGAAATTCTCGTTTTAGATACAGAAACCACTTCAACGAACCCGATTGATGCCGAATTGGTGGGATTAAGCTTCGCTGTGAAGGAAAATGAAGCCTTTTATGTCGCCATTCCATCCAATCGTCAAGAAGCCGAAAAATATGTTAATATCTTCAAACCTCTGTATGAAAGCCCCAAGATCTTAAAAATAGGACAGAACATCAAATACGATCTTGAAGTACTTCGCAACTATGGAGTCGAACTGAAGGGAACGTTATGGGATACGATGATTGCCCACTATCTCATCCAACCCGAACTCAGACACAATATGGATTACATGGCCGAGACATTACTCAACTACAAGACCATTCATATTGATGAGCTGATCGGTCCCAAGGGAAAGAACCAGAAATCCATGCGCGACCTCCCTCCTACCCTTGTCTATGAATATGCATGCGAGGACGCAGATGTGACATTGAAGCTGAAAAACGTTTTGGAACCGAAACTGAAAGAGTCGGGTGTAGAACATCTGTTCTACGACATCGAGATGCCTTTGGTACCGGTATTGGCAGAAATGGAAATGAACGGTGTATGCATTGACACCGATTCACTGAATGAAACATCAAAAATTTTCACCAACAGGATGCAGGAACTCGAGCAACGAATCTATGAGTTAGCCGGTGAACAATTCAATATCGCCTCGCCCAAACAAGTAGGTGATATCCTCTTTGGGAAGATGAAGATTATTGATAAGCCCAAGAAAACCAAGACAGGACAGTTTGTCACCAATGAGGAAGTGCTCATGCAGCTGAAGCACAAGAGTGAGATTGTAGAAGACATCCTCAACCACAGAGGGTTAAAGAAACTGCTCGGCACCTATATCGATGCCTTACCCAAACTGATCAATCCACGAACAGGACATATCCATACTTCGTTTAACCAGACCATCACAGCCACTGGACGACTCTCTTCGAGTGATCCCAACCTGCAGAACATCCCGATACGTGGCGAGGATGGTAAGGAAATCCGCAAGGCTTTCATACCCGAACCAGGCTGTCTGTTTTTTTCAGCCGACTACAGTCAGATAGAACTACGTGTGATGGCCCATCTTTCCCAAGACGAGAACATGATGAACGTGTTCCGCGAAGGTAAGGATCTCCATGCAGCCACCGCTGCCACCATCTATAAAAAGGACATCAACGAGGTGAGTCGCGATGAGCGAACCAAGTCGAAACGCGCCAACTTCGGTATTATCTATGGTATCACCGTCTTCGGACTCGCTGAACGACTGGATATCACTCGCGATGAAGCCAAGCAACTCATCGATGGTTTCTTCCAGACCTTCCCGCAAGTACATCAGTACATGGAAGCGTCAAAGCAGAAAGCCCGCGAGAAAGGCTATGCCGAAACCGTATTCCACCGCCGTCGTTACCTGCCCGATATCAACTCCCACAACGCAATGGTCCGCAACTTCGCTGAGCGCAACGCCATCAATGCCCCCATCCAAGGTAGCGCAGCAGATATCATCAAGGTGGCCATGATCCGCATCTTCAACCGTTTCAAAGCCGAGGGCATTCGCTCAAAGATGATTCTTCAGGTGCACGACGAACTCAACTTCAGCGTCTATCCCGAGGAGAAAGAGATCGTGGAACGCATCGTCATCGAAGAGATGCAGAACGCCTTCCCCCTCAGCGTACCCCTCGTAGCCGATTCAGGCTTCGGTCAGAACTGGCTCGAGGCCCACTAATTCATGCATCATTAAACAACAGTCAATAAACCAAATCATTATGAATATTGGAGACAAGGCGCCCGAGATTTTGGGCAAGGATGAGCAAGGACGTGAAATCCGTCTGAGTGACTACAAGGGTCGTAAGCTGGTTCTCTACTTCTACCCCAAGGACAACACCAGCGGCTGTACGGCCGAAGCCTGCAGTCTGCGCGACCATTATGGTGACCTGCAAGGAGCCGGTTACGAAGTGGTGGGTGTGAGCAAGGATTCTGCAGCCTCGCATGTCAAGTTCAAGGAGAAGCACGAACTACCCTTCCCGCTGATTGCCGATGTAGATAAAACGCTGATGGAGGCGATGGGTGCGTGGGGTGAAAAGACCATGTACGGTAAGAAGACGATGGGTACAATCCGTACCACTTTCATCATCAACGAGGAAGGCATCATCGAGCAGATCTTCGCTGGTAAACAAGTGAAGACCAAGGAGCACGCCGAACAGATCTTAGCGAAGTAAGATTCCTGTGAATACACGACCCGAATTGATGCCAAGACGACGGGCAGAGAAATAGGTCTTGTACTGTTGGAAAGTGCAATCATCAGAGACGGCAATCTGACTGGAAGGAACGCCCGAAGAAATCAGCTGCTGACGGTTGCAAGCGGGTAAGTCGATGTGCCATTTAGAAAGTAAAGGTGAATGGTGAACAGTGAATGATTTGCTATCGTTTATCGGATACCTTTTAGAGATAAGCTCCATATTGAAGCCTTCTTTTTCAAAGGCCTCATATACTTCGTCACCCACCTCGAAACTGTCCAGATGAATGCCCGGTCCTATCTGTGCCACGATATCTGTAGGATGCGTGCCATAAGCGACTATCATCTCCCCTACCGCCTTTTCCACAATGCGTTTTACCGTTCCTCTCCACCCGGCATGGATGGCGCAAGCGCAATGGTGCACCTTATCATATAATAGCACGGGAATACAATCTGCAGTAGAGACACCGATGCATATCCCCTTCACATCCGTCATCAGCGCATCAACACCCTCAAGGCGTTCCTTCTGCTCTTCAAAAGAAAGACCCAGGAAGTCTTGGTCGATAGTCACCATTTCCGTCTGATGCACCTGATGCGGCATCATCAAGTGGCAGTCATCTATCCCCAACAGTCGGCACAGTAATTCGCGGTTCTTACTAATCGCTTCCTCACTGTCGCCACAATAATGATTGATGTTGAACGCGCTATAGTTACCTTCGCTGTAACCGCCATGTCTTGTCGTACTGAAGGCCGTTACATGCTCATCAAGAGGATAGAAATGCAGTTCCGGTTGTACCATATTCTGATTTTTACTTGCAAAAGTACTAAAAATCAACGAAAATGTGTACCTTTGCACACAAATATAAACGTTTATAAAAGAACATGGCATTAAAATGTGGTATTGTAGGATTGCCCAATGTGGGTAAATCCACTTTGTTCAACTGTCTGAGCAGTGCCAAGGCACAGGCAGCCAATTTCCCTTTCTGTACAATCGAACCCAATGTGGGTGTCATTACCGTTCCCGATGAACGACTCACCAAACTGGCAGAGCTGGTTCATCCAGGACGCATCGTTCCCGCTACCTGCGAGATTGTAGATATAGCGGGTCTGGTAAAAGGTGCTTCCAAGGGCGAAGGACTGGGAAACAAGTTCCTGGGAAACATCCGTGAGACAGATGCGATTATCCATGTACTGCGCTGTTTCGAGGATGATAATATCACCCATGTGGATGGTACTATCGATCCCATCCGCGACAAGGAAATCATTGATACAGAGTTGCAATTGAAAGACCTCGAGACCATTGAGAGCAGATTGGCCAAGACCGAGAAGGCTGCCGCCGCAGGTAATAAGGAGGCCAAGATAGAAGCAACGGTGTTGAAGGCATACAAAGACGTGCTGGAACAGGGAAAGAATGCCCGTATCGTGGAGTTCGACACCAAGGATGAGCAAGACTGCGCCAAAAACCTCTTCCTGCTCACTGCCAAGCCTGTGCTGTATGTTTGCAATGTCAGCGAGGCAGAGGCCAAGAGCGGTAATGACTTCACCAAGAAGGTGGAGGCTTTAGCCAAGGAAGAAGGTGCCGAAGCCATGATTATTGCTGCCAAGACCGAAGAGGATATTGCTGAGCTCGAGAGCTATGAAGACAAGCAGATGTTCCTCGAAGAGCTTGGTTTGGAAGAGAGTGGTGTGAACCGTTTGATCAAGAAAGCCTATGCCCTGCTCAACCTCGAAACCTTCATCACTGCCGGTGAGATGGAAGTAAAGGCCTGGACCTATAAGAAAGGCTGGAAGGCTCCGCAGTGTGCCGGTGTGATTCATACCGATTTCGAGAAAGGCTTTATCCGTGCAGAGGTAATCAAGTACGACGACTATATCCAGTATGGCTCAGAAGCCGCAGTCCGCGAGGCCGGTAAGATGGGCATTGAAGGTAAGGACTATGTCGTTCAAGATGGTGATATAATGCATTTCCGCTTTAACGTATGATAAATCTATTTAATTATATTGTCTGGAGACCCAATCTGGAGGCTTTTCATTTGGGTCCAATCACTGTTCGTTGGTACGGACTGATGTGGCTTATTGGCTTAGTATTAGCCTGCTTCATCGTGCGCCATTTGTTCTATGAGCAGGGTATAGCCGAACGCACCATCAAGAAGAATGGCAAGAAAGAAGTGGAAAACATTTTTGATCCGCTTATCTACTATTGCTTCTTTGGTATTTTAATTGGTGCCCGACTGGGGCACTGTCTGTTCTATCAGCCCGATTATTTCCTCACTTCCGGCAAGCACCTCGTGGAGATGTTCCTGCCCATTCACTTCATGGCAGATGGTGGTTGGAAGTATACGGGCTATGAAGGACTGGCCTCTCACGGCGGAACACTCGGTCTGATCATCGCCCTTTGGCTTTATGTTCGCTATAGCAAGATTAGCATCTGGACCGTTCTCGACAATATCGCTATTGCCACGGGCACCACGGCTTGTTTCATCCGCTTGGGCAACCTGATGAACTCTGAGATCATCGGTAAGGTAACCGATGTGCCCTGGGCATTTATCTTTGAGCGTGTGGACCTGTTTCCACGCCACCCCGGACAGCTTTACGAGGCCATTGCCTACGCCATCCTTTTCTTCATCATGTGGGCTATCTACAAACGAAGTAAGAAGACCGGTAAGCCACAGGTGGGAACAGGTTGGTATTTCGGCTTCTGTCTTACCTATATCTTCACCTTCCGCTTCTTCATTGAATACACCAAGGACGTGCAGGAAGCTTTCGAGGAAGGGATGATGTTCAATATGGGACAACTGCTTTCCATCCCCTTTATCATCATCGGCATCTGGTGCATGATCAGGTCAGGAAAGAAAGAGTTTTAATATTAGAAACAAAGTGTTCCCATGCTGGGAACAAAATATTCCCACGTTGGGAACAAAACATTCCCAAGGTGGGATTATTTTCCACTTACAATTCGCTTGATGTCGTTGAGCTTATTAAGGGCTTCAAGAGGCGTTAGGTTATTCACATCCAAGCCCAGGATCTCATCACGAACCTGACAGAGCACCGGGTCGTCGAGTTGGAAGAACGAGAGCTGCATGCCGTCACGACTCTTGTTCAAGGCCTCGGCCGAGGGTTTTCCTACGCTCCCTACCCCACTGTTATCATTCTCCAACTGACTCAGAATGACGTTTGCCCGTTTCACAATACTCTTCGGCATTCCCGCAATCTGCGCCACATGAATACCGAACGAGTGTTCAGAGCCACCGCGCATCAGCTTACGAAGGAAGATCACCTGGTTGTCCACCTCCTTCACACTCACATTATAGTTCTTGATACGCGAGAAGTTCTTCTCCATTTCATTCAGCTCATGGTAGTGCGTGGCAAACAACGTCCGGGCTTGTGCTTTGGGATGTTCGTGCAGATACTCCACAATGGCCCAGGCTATACTGATACCATCGTAAGTAGAAGTACCTCTTCCCAACTCGTCAAAGAGCACCAACGACTTCGGAGTAACGTTGTTCAAGATGTTCGAAGCCTCGGTCATCTCTACCATAAACGTAGATTCTCCCAACGAAATATTATCCGAGGCCCCAACCCTTGTGAATATCTTGTCAACCAGACCGATTCTCGCGCTTTCTGCCGGCACAAAGCAACCAATCTGGGCCAACAGTACAATCAAGGCCGTTTGACGCAACAGCGCCGATTTACCAGCCATATTCGGACCGGTAATGATCATGATCTGTTGCTTCTGTGTATCAAGGTAGATATCATTAGGCACATACCGCTCACCCAAGGGCAGCTCCGTTTCAATCACAGGGTGCCTACCCTGCTTGATGTCTATCACATCCGTATCATCAATCACTGGACGGATATATCCGTTCTCTTCAGCCACCTTGGCATAGCTCAGCAGACAGTCGAGTTGGGCAATCAGACTGGCATTTACCTGGATGGCAGGTATAAATTCCTGCATGGCCATAACCAGTTCGTTGAACAAGCGTGTTTCCAACGAAAGGATCTTATCTTCGGCTCCCAGAATCTTCTCTTCGTATTCCTTCAGTTCCTGCGTGATATAACGCTCCGCCTGAGCTAAGGTCTGCTTACGAATCCAATCAGCCGGCACCTTGTCCTTATACGTGTTTCGCACCTCCAGATAATAGCCGAACACATTGTTATAGCCAATCTTCAGCGAAGCAATACCCGTCAGCTCGGTCTCACGCTCCTGTATCTTCAGCAGGTAGTCCTTTCCGCTATAGGCAATACGGCGCAGCTCATCCAGCTCATCACTCACACCATCCTTGATCACCCCACCCTTGTTCACCAGTTGTGGAGGGTCGTTCTGTATCTCATGATCAATACGATGCACCAAAGCGTCGCAAAGATTCAGCTGTTCGCCAAACCTGTTCAGCTCCTGGTTATCCGCCATGTTACACGCCGCTTTCACGGGTTGCAAAGCCTGTAAGGCCACCTTCAGCGCCACCACTTCACGAGGTGAAACCCTTCCTACTGCCGCCTTGGAGATGATTCTCTCCAGATCGCCAATACGGTGGAACTGCTCATCCACCAGTTCCTTGAATTCCGGATGACGGAAGAAATACTCCACCACATCCAGACGCTTATTGATTCGACCCACCTCTTTCAAGGGGAATACCATCCATCGTTTCAGCATTCGAGCCCCCATGGGCGACACCGTCTTGTCGATCACATCCAACAGCGACTTGCCGTCCTCCTGCATCGGATACACCAGCTCAAGAGAACGGACTGTGAACTTATCCAGTCGGACATACCGTTCCTCCTCAATACGAGAGAGTGTGGTGATATGACCGATGCTCGTATGCAGCGTTACCTCCAGATACTGAAGGATAGCCCCGCTGGCAATAATACCGTTATGCAGATGATCTACGCCGAATCCCTTCAGGTTCTTCACCTGGAAATGCTTCAGCAGTTTCTGTTTGGCCGTCTGGTCGGTAAACACCCAGTCGTCCAACTCGAAGGTAAAGAACTTCGTTCCGAAGTAGCGTTCAAAATCGTGCTTACGTGTTCTGTCAAACAAAATCTCCTTAGGTTGGAAGTTGCCCAACAGCTTCTCCACATAGTCGTAAGTACCCTCACCTGTCAGGAACTCACCGGTGGAAATATCCAAGAAAGCCACACCACAAGCCGATTTCCCGAAATGAACGGCCGCCAAGAAGTTATTCTCCTTGTAGTTCAGTACGTTATCGCTCATGGCCACACCCGGAGTAACCAGTTCTGTGATACCCCTCTTCACCAGTTTCTTGGTGAGTTTAGGATCTTCCAGCTGGTCGCAGATGGCCACTCGCTTACCCGCTCTGATCAGTTTAGGCAGATAGGTGTCGAGGGCATGATGAGGGAAGCCGGCCATCTCATCGCCTTTGGCACCCGCTCCATTGTTTCGGTGTGTCAAGGTGATACCCAAGATGCCTGCTGCGATAACGGCATCATCGCAGTAGGTTTCGTAGAAGTCACCGCAACGAAACAGCAGCAAAGCATCAGGATGCTTCGCCTTCAAGTCGAAGAACTGTTTCATCATCGGAGTGAGTTCCTTGCTCCCTTTATTGGCCATCTTTTGTCTTTCTATTATTTGACTGACAAAAATACGAAGATTTTCCGAACTGACAAAATGATTGTGCTTTTTTCCGAAAAAAACACTCCCTGCGGACTGTTGAATCCGCAGGGAGCATAATGGTTCTTTAGTAGGGTAGAGTAGGGGTTACTTTACCACGAATTTTCTACCGTTCTGAATATAGATACCCTTTGTAGCCTTCTCTACTTGCTGTCCGGCAAGGTTGTAGATTGCACCGTTTGCCTTGCTGATCTTCACGTTCTGGATGCCGGTAGCCTTATTCAAAGCAACCAGATAGTTCTGCTTGGAAGCGAACTCAGGAGTATTACCATTGTAGTTGATGATCTTACCACAAACGATCACCTCATCGCCTACTGCAATCTGATCATCGCCTTCCTGCCACTTCTTGTTGTCAAGGTAATAGCTGCTATATACCGTGAATTCTGTTCCTTCGGAACCGTCCTCAGAAATGTTATAGGTAGCAGTACCATACTCAGCACTATACTCGTACTTAATGCTGCAGATCTTACCCTTTACATAGAAATCACCAGTTGAGGCTTTGGTTCCAACAACCTCAGCAGCAGCAATAGCTTCAGCAACAGTCAGAGGAGCATCAGCTGTACCATGATTCAAAGCAGCCTCCGGGTCTTCACTTGTTCCTGATGATGTCTTACCATTCAGAGAAATCAGATAGTTCTGCTTGGAAGCAAACTCAGGAGTATTACCATTGTAGTTGATGATCTTACCGCAAACGATTACCTCATCGCCCACTTTAATCTGTGTGTCACCTTCCTGCCAGCTCTTATTGTCGAAATAATAGCTGCTGTATACCGTGAATTCTGTTCCTTCTGAACCATCCTCAGAAATGTTATAGGTAGCAGTACCATACTGAGCACTATACTCGTACTTAATGCTGCAGATCTTACCCTTTACATAGTAATCTTCCTTTGAAGCTGTATCACCATTAGCAATAGCAGCTGCAATAGCCTCAGCAACAGTCAGAGGAGCCTCAGCTGTACCATAGTTCGTATCGCCGCTACCTTGACCACCAGACTCACCGTCCAAGGTTACAGTAATGTCTGTAATCTGTGAATTACCGGCAATCTTGATCACGATCTTTGAGGATGAACCTTCCCAGATGGTTGTTTGGTTGGTAGAAGAAGTAAATGCACCAACATCGGGCTTGCTGTCTTCTTGCCACTTGTCTTTACTGTAATTGATGACCACTTTGGTAATAGTGCGTTCAGGAGCTTCAATGGTCAGCCAGCCACTGTACATACGAAGAACTGCTGATTTGTTCCAGATACGGTTGGCATTCTTTGCACCCTCTTCTGCTGCAGACACTGTAATGGAAACACCGTCCTTGGTAGCTGTTGCATCTTGGGTGAAGTCACCGTCATGAGACTCAGCAATTCCATTTGCCTCGTCAGCATTGCATGATACACCAGGCAGACCGAATAAGGCTGCATCACCGTTGTCGAAGTCGAACTTCACGTCTGTATGTGGTGTTGTATCATGACCATCACCGGGAACCAGACTAACAATCTCGCATCCTGCATCATACTCAGGAGTATTACCCTTGTAGTTCTTCAGCTTACCCTTGATAATCACCTCATCACCAACGAGGACATAATCCTCTGTCTCGGCCTTGCAACGGAAAACAGCAAGATTGATGGTGCCACCATCGTTAGAGATATTGAAGCTTACGTTCTTATACTGAGAACTCCAAGCGGTTGTAATTTCAGTTACAACACCCTTTGTAAATACATCCTCAGAAGTAGAAGCATCTGCATCCAGAGCTGTTGCAATAGTCAAAGCCTCAGCAACAGTCAGAGGAGCCTCAGCAGTACCATAGTTCGTATCGCCACTACCTTGTCCACCAGACTCACCGTCCAAAGTTACCGTAATGTCTTTCATCTGTGAATTACCAGCGATCTTGATCACAACCTTTGAGGATGAACCTGACCAGATGGTCGTTTGGTCGGTAGAAGAGATAAATGCACCAACATCGGGCTTACTGTCTGTTTGCCACTTGTCTTTGCTGTAATTAATCACCAGTTTGGTAATCTTGTGTCCCGGAGCTTCGATAGTCAGCGAACCACTGTACATACGAAGAACAGCCGATTTGTTCCAGATACGGTTGGCATTCTTTGCTCCTTCTTCAGCAGCTGATACTGTAATGGAAACACCATCCTTAGTAGCTGTTGCATCTTGGGTGAAGTCACCATCATGAGACTCAGCAATTCCATTCGCCTCATCAGCATTGCATGATACTCCAGGCAGTCCGAATAAGGCTGCATCACCGTTGTCGAAGTCGAATTTCACTTCTGTCTGTGCGAATGTCGTTCCCCAAAGGATAGACAAAACACACATCAATGAATAGCGTAAAAATTGTTTCATAAGCTTAAATGTTTTAGTTTATATGATACTTTCGATTGCAAAGATAGTGTTTTTTTCTGATATGGCAATCTGGAAAAGAGAGAAATCTGAGGTGTGTTTATAAAATTTGCATCGACCGTTGTTTGTTCCAAGTTTATTTCGTACCTTTAACTGCGTTGAAGCGTACTTCCGCTCGGAAAAACCCAAAATCATTTGGTTTTTCGCTCACTTATGCGTACCTTTGCACACAAAATTAAAAGAAGTAAAGTATTATAAAGCAATGGAATACAATTTCAGGGACATCGAAAAGAAATGGCAACAGCGATGGGTTGAACAGCAGACCTATCGTGTTGTTGAGGATAAGAACAAGAAAAAATACTATGTTCTCAACATGTTTCCGTACCCCAGTGGTGCAGGTTTGCATGTAGGACATCCACTGGGATATATCGCCAGTGATATCTATGCCCGCTATAAGCGTCAGCAGGGATTCAACGTTCTGAACCCCATGGGCTATGACGCCTACGGTCTGCCGGCAGAACAATACGCCATTCAAACCGGTCAGCACCCAGAGAAGACCACCTTTGAGAACATCGACAGATACCGCAGTCAGCTCGACAAGATCGGTTTCTGTTTCGATTGGAACCGCGAAGTTCGCACTTGTGATCCTATCTATTACAAGTGGACACAGTGGGCCTTCCAGAAGATGTTCCAAAGTTTCTATAGCCTCACCCCCCTGACCCCCTCTCCAAAGGGCGAGGGGGAGAAAAGCTCCGGAAAGGCAAGACCCATCAGTGAACTGATTGCCTATTTTGAACAGCGTGGTACTGAAGGACTTGATTCCTTTGGCGTAGCACAGAGCGAAGAGCTTTCTTTCACTGCTGATGAGTGGAACAGCTGGGACGAGAAGAAGCAACAGGAAGTATTGATGAACTACCGTATTGCATACTTGGCTTATACGATGGTGAACTGGTGCCCCAAACTCGGAACGGTATTGGCCAACGACGAGGTGGTTGAGGGCGTTTCTGTTCGTGGCGGCTATCCTGTGGAACAGAAGAAGATGCGCCAGTGGTGCCTTCGTGTTTCTGCTTATGCACAGCGATTGCTCGACGGTCTGGAGAAAATTGATTGGACCGACTCGCTGAAAGAAACACAGCGCAACTGGATTGGTCGTTCAGAAGGTACTGAGGTGGAATTCAACGTGGCTGATTCCGACAAGCACTTCACCATCTTTACCACTCGTGCCGATACGATGTTCGGTGTTACCTTCATGGTACTGGCTCCTGAATCAGAGCTGGTGGCTGAACTGACGACACCCGAACAGAAAGCTGAGGTTGACCAGTATCTCGACTATGTGAAGAAACGTACCGAACGTGATCGTCAGATGGATCATAAGGTAACCGGTGTGTTCTCTGGTTCCTATGCCATTAATCCTTTCACTGATGAGAAGATTCCTATCTGGATTGCTGAATATGTATTGGCTGGTTACGGAACAGGTGCCATCATGGCTGTGCCTGCTCATGATTCCCGCGACTATGCCTTTGCCAAGCATTTCAACCTGCCCATCATTCCGCTGATTGAGGGTGCTGATGTGTCTGAAGAGAGCTATGACGCCAAGGAAGGTATCATGTGCAACTCAGCAAGTGCGAAGTTCAGTCTGAATGGTCTTACGGTAAAGGAAGCCATCTCTGCCACAAAGAAGTTCGTTACCGAACAGGGCTTGGGTCGTGTTAAGGTGAACTACCGTTTGCGCGATGCCATCTTCTCTCGTCAGCGCTATTGGGGAGAGCCGTTCCCTGTTTATTACAAGAACGAGATGCCTTATATGATTCCTCAGGAATGCCTTCCCTTGGAACTGCCTGAGATTGATGAATACAAACCCACGGAAACCGGTGAACCCCCATTGGGACGCGCCAAGGTTTGGGCTTGGGATACAAAGAACAATACAGTAGTATCAAAAGAGCTCATCGACAACAAGACCATCTTCCCCTTGGAGTTGAACACCATGCCAGGTTTTGCTGGATCCAGTGCCTACTATCTGCGCTATATGGATCCTAAGAACGAGAATGCCTTGGTTGACAAGGACGTTGATGAATACTGGCGCAATGTGGATCTCTATGTGGGTGGTACAGAACATGCAACTGGTCACTTGATCTATTCCCGTTTCTGGAACAAGTTCCTGTATGATGGTGGTTACTCTTGCGAGGACGAGCCTTTCAAGAAACTGGTGAACCAGGGTATGATTCAGGGCCGAAGTAACTTTGTCTATCGTATCGAGAACGAAGGTGCTGATAAGGGTAAGTTCGTGAGCTTCGGCCTGAAAGACCAATATGATGTTACTCCTATCCATGTGGATGTGAACATTGTTTCTGCAGATATTCTCGACATAGAGGCCTTCAAGGCTTGGCGTCCTGAATATAACAACGCTGAGTTCATCCTTGAAAACGGACGGAACAGCGAGAGCCGCCAAGCAGGCTTGGATGGCCGAGTCGCGACGGACGAAGGCGAAGCCAACGGACAATACAAATGTGGATGGGCCATTGAGAAGATGTCGAAGTCGATGTTCAATGTGGTGAACCCGGATATGATCGTTGAGAAATACGGTGCCGATACCCTGCGTCTCTACGAGATGTTCTTGGGTCCTGTGGAGCAGTCGAAGCCTTGGGACACCAATGGTATTGATGGCTGCCACCGCTTCCTGAAGAAGTTCTGGAATCTCTGCTCTGCTGGCTGTGATGATACGCAAACAGCAACCCCAGAGGAACTGAAGAGCGTACATAAGCTCATCAAGAAGGTTTCTCAGGATATTGAGCATTTCAGTTACAACACTTCCATCTCTGCCTTCATGATCTGTGTGAATGAACTCTCACAGCTCAAGAGCAAGAACAAGGAGCTGATGAAGACGCTCGTGGTACTGATTGCCCCGTTTGCTCCGCATATCGCTGAGGAACTGTGGGAGCAGCTTGGCGGACAAGGCTCTGTATGCGACGCAGCATGGCCCACCTGGAACGAAGAGTATCTGGTGGAGAACACGGTGAAGTTGGGTGTGGCCTTCAATGGTAAGACCCGCTTCGAGATGGAGTTTGCCGCTGATGCCGACAACCAGACCATCCAAGAGGCTGTGCTTGCAGATGAGAAAGCAGCCAAGTACCTCGAAGGAAAACAAATCATCAAGGTTATCATCGTCCCTAAACGTATGGTGAATGTAGTAATCAAATAATGAATGACTATTGATCATCAAATCATCTGGAATGAGGCTAAGGATTATATCTTTATAACCCTTGGCCTTATTTTGTATGCATTCGGATTCACCTTCTTCCTGATGCCGTATGAAATCGTTACAGGAGGTGTATCGGGTATTGGTGCCATTATCTATTATGCCACCAACTTTCCCATTTCCTATACTTATTTCCTGGTGAATGCAGCCTTGCTGGTTGTGGGATTGAAGATATTGGGGTGGAAATTCCTGATGAAGACCATCTATGCCATCCTGATGCTTACTTTCCTCTTATGGCTCATGAAGCAGATAGCACCTGTTGATGAGCAAGGGAATATGGTGAAGATTCTGGGCGAAGGACAGAATTTCATGTCGCTCATCATTGGATGTATCATGACCGGTTCTGCCTTAGGTATCGTGTTTCTGAACAATGGTTCCACGGGCGGTAGTGATATCGTGGCAGCTTCGGTAAACAAGTATTATAACTTCTCGTTGGGTACCGTTTTGATGATTATTGATTTCATCATCATCGGCTCCTGTATGTTCATCCCGCAGTTCGGAACAATGCTGGAACGTGCTTATATGGTGGTGTTCGGCTTCTGTACGATGGTCATCGAGAACTTCATGCTCGACTATATCTACAACCGTCAGCGGCAGTCGGTACAGTTCATGATCTTCTCCCAGAAATGGCAGGAGATAGCCAATGCTATCGGTACACAGATGGATCATGGAGTAACCATCCTTGATGCCCACGGCTGGTACACTGGTCAGGAGCGCAAGGTACTCTGTATTCTTGCTAAGAAGAACGAAAGCGTGAACATCTTCCGTATCATCAAGATGATCGACCCCCATGCTTTCGTATCACAGAGTGCCGTTATCGGTGTCTTTGGCGAAGGGTTTGATGCGATCAAGGTAAAATAAGGAGCCCATCCCAACCCTCCCAAAGGGAGGGAGAAGGAAAACAATGGTAATCATAAAGTTCAACTTTTGGAGCAGCGAGCGCCAAAGATGCTTGCATCAATTTGGCCGAGTCGTGACAAAAGTCAACCATAGTTAAAGTTCAAAGTTCAAAGTGAAAATAGTCTTTGCGACAAACAATAAGAACAAGCTCAAGGAGATCAGAGAGATCCTGGGCGATAGGGTAGAGGTGTTGTCCTTGAAGGATATCGGCTGTGATGTAGATATCCCTGAAACAGGTGCTACCCTTGAGGAGAATGCCTTGCAGAAGGCGCAGTATATCTACGATCATTACCATATGAACGTCTTTGCCGACGATACCGGCTTGGAGGTAGAAGCGCTGAATGGTGCACCAGGCATCTACAGTGCCCGCTATGCCAGTATGGAAACTGTAGAAACTAGTAATGCTAGTTCTACTAGTTCTGCTAGCAATCCCCGCCCAGCCAGTCATGATAGCGAGGCCAACATGGCTCGCCTGTTAAGAGAGCTGGAGAATGAGAGCAACCGCAAGGCGCGTTTCCGCACTGTGATTGCTTTGATCATGGAAGAAGAAGGAAAACCCAAGACTGTTCTCTTTGAGGGAATCGTTGAAGGTGAGATTATCCGTGAACGCAGGGGAGGGGAGGGCTTTGGCTACGATCCTATCTTCCAGCCCACAGGCTACGATAAGACTTTTGCTGAACTGGGCTTATCTATCAAGAATACGATATCCCACAGGGCACGAGCCGTTAACAAGCTAACCCACTATCTGCTGAATACATGATACAAGCATTGTCTGTGTTGATTCCCACTTATCACTGCAGATGTAAGGAACTCGTCTGTTCTTTACATCGGCAGCTCATGGAACAACCTGTCACCTTCGAAATCATCGTGGTAGATGATGGAAGTCATGACACAGCATGTATCCAAGAGAACCAGGTCATCACAGCATTGCCACATTGCACCTACCATATAGAGGAACAGAACAGGGGTAGGGCAGGGGTGAGAAACTATTTAGCTCATCTGGCTCAATACGACTATCTGTTGTTCATCGATGGAGATATGAGCGTAAGAAACGAAACTTTCATTGCCCAATACCTCCAGAACGAAGCGGATGTATGTTATGGCGGTTATGCCATACCCATGGAAGAAAATGCCCTACAAGCCAATTTACGCTATCGCTACGAGCTTCATAACGCTGTACAGAGGAATGCCTCGGAACGCAACAAACAACCGTTCATGGACTTCCATACATCGAATTTCAGGGTGAAAAGAAGTATTATGCTTTCTTTACCGCTTGATGAGCGATTCACATCCTATGGCTACGAGGATGTGTTATGGGGGAAAACACTAAAGGAAAACGGCTACACCATCACCCATATCGATAATCCTGTGAGCTTTGAAGATTTCGAAGACAATGAACATTTCGTTGCTAAAACCGAGGAATCCTTGCATACACTCCACCAATTCCAGTCGGAACTGCAAGACTATTCGCGCTTATTAAGTCTTCCAAGCGCCTATCGCAAGTTGGCCGGACTGTTCTACCCCCTACTGGGTAAAAGTCTAAGAAAACGCCTTATACACAATAAAATGCCTGTTTTTTTGTTTAATATATACAAGTTGATGTATTTTGCACAAATAAAACAATAAGTATATGAACAGAATAGCAGTCATCATATTATCCGTTCTTTCTCCTCTACTTCTTCAAGCATCTACGATAGGAGAATGGAATGTTTACCCTGCTTATGCAGATATAACCGACATTCAACCGGCTGGAAACACCGTTTATGTTCTATCGTCTAAGAACCTGTTTTCCTATCATCTGAGCGATAATAGTGTAAAGACCTACGGAAAAGGGCATGGTTTAAGTGATGCGGGAATTACACATATAGCCTGGTGTGAGCAAGCCAAGAAACTTGTTGTGATTTTTGATAACTATAACATTGACTTTATTGATCAGGATGATAACTTTGTCAACCTGCCTGATTACTATCAGAAATCCACTTCACTCGACAAGACCATCAACAAGGTGGTAATTATCAATCAGTTTGCTTATCTGTGTACTGGATTCGGTATTCTGAAAATCAATGTGAAGAAAGAAGAGATTGCCGACTCCTATCAACTGAACGATAATATTGCCGACATGACGATTGTCGATGAGGTGATGTATGCAATCAATAGTAAAGGAAAGAAAATCTATCAGGCCAGCGTCAAGGATAACTTGTTGGATCCGAATAACTGGACTTTGTTTGATGGAAATAAATCTGACATTTTCAAAGCAGATGAAAAGGCCATTACACTCTCAACTGCCAATATTGTTGTATATGACAAGAAGAATGATTGCTATTGGTCGGACGATAAAAACGGTAACCTGCAGTCGTTTGTTTTAGACGATAACAAAGAACCTGTCATGAAGCTTGAAGGTATTCATCCTGACGGACCTCAATCCAATTATTTCTACTTCATGAAAGTGTTCAATAACAAGCTATATACAGTACCTGGAGGATGGTCGTGGGTTGATAAGTTCTTCCGTCCGGGAATGATACAGATCTTAGATGAAGATAAAAACTGGACCATCTATGGAAGGGATGTGAAACCCGATTTCGGAAGAAATTTCCAGGATGTATCAAGTATTGCAGTAGATCCCAAAGATCCTACCCATTTCTTTGTAGGAACAGGTGGTACAGGTATCTATGAATTTAAGGATGGAGAGAAAGTAAATAACTTTACACATGGAAATAGCGACGATGCTATCTATTCTACTTTGAGAACCGTCAATATCAACCCGAATTATGTACGCGCCGATGGTGTTGTCTATGATCCTGATGGTGTTCTCTGGTTAGCAAATGGTTATTCTCCTAATCCTGTTATTGCTTTCACTCCTGATAGGAAATGGGTTACTTATCATCCTGATGAACTGATGGGAACTGATGGTAACGGATATAGTAATCTTACGCGTACTTGTCTGGATAGGAAACGCCGTTATTGGATAGTTAATGATTATGGTAACTATCCTGCTTTATTCTGTTTTGATACGGTCAACAAAACTGGAAAAAGGTACGTAAATTTCAAAAACCAAGATGGTGTTACGTTTACCATTTATCGTGTACCAAATGTAAGTGAAGATCTTCAAGGTAATATATGGCTTTGCACTGAAGCAGGTCCGTTGATGCTAACTGAAGAACAAATCAATGATCCTACATTGGGTTTCACGCAAATTAAAGTACCAAGAAACGATGGAACCGACTTTGCCGACTATTTGCTCAATGGTGTATTCGTTACTTGTATGACTGTTGATGGAGCTGGTAGAAAATGGTTTGGTACGGATAGTAAAGGTGTCTATCTGATCAGCGAAGACAACAATACGCAAATTGAACATTTTACTGAAACAAACAGTAATCTATTGTCCAATACTATTGAGAGTATTGAGGTTAATAACAAGACTGGTGAAGTATTCTTTGGTACCAGTAAAGGATTATGTTCTTATATGAGTGATGCCAGTGAGACAGCTGAGGAAATGATCAAGGATCAGGTATATGCCTATCCAAATCCTGTTCGTCCTGACTATACTGGTTATATCACCATTACTGGTCTTACCTATAACGCTGATGTGAAAATCCTTACCGTCAATGGTACTTTAGTAAAGGAAGGACGTAGCAATGGCGGTTCCTTTGTATGGGATGGAAACGACCAAAACGGCAAACGTGTAGCAAGCGGTATCTACATGGTAAACACTGCTACACAAGATGGTAAGAAAGGTACGGTTTGTAAGATAGCTATTATAAACTAACTCAAAGCCAGCATCTTCTCAATCGGCTTTACAGCCTCTTTAGCTATCTCTGGATCTACTTCCACTGATGGCCAGTCATACTTTAATGCGTTGTAGATTTTCAACAACGTATTCATCTTCATATACTGACATTCATTACAGCTGCATCCTAAGCCTCCCTCGCTGATTTCTGGTGGTACAGGTATAAATTCCTTATCAGGACAGGTTCGTTGCATCTCGTGAAGAATACCGGCTTCTGTGGCTACAATAAACTGCTTCTTATCACTCTGTTGAGCATAATTCAACATCGTAGCTGTACTGCCCTTTACATCGGCTAATGCCAATACCGGACCCTTACATTCCAAATGAGCCATCACAACAGCTTCTGGATACTCCTTCTTCAAGGCAATAATACTATCAATAGAGAAACGTTCATGTACATGACAACCGCCATTCCATAATAACATCTTCCTACCAGTAACCTCATTGATATAGTTACCTAAGTTATAGTCAGGACCAAATATCAACTTGGCATCTTTAGGTAGCTGATCAATTACTTTCTTCGCATTACCGCTTGTTACAACCACATCAGTCAATGCTTTTACAGCAGCTGTAGTATTCACATAACTCACCACCTGATAACCAGGATGTTCGTCTTTATATTTCTTCAAATCCTCAGCCTTACAACTGTCAGCTAATGAACAGCCAGCATTCAGATCAGGACATAATACTACCTTATCAGGAGATAACAGCTTACAGGTTTCAGCCATGAAGTGAACACCACACATCACCATTACCTTAGCATCAGTCTCTGCGGCCTTTCTGGCTAATGCCAAGGAATCACCAACAAAGTCGGCTATATCTTGAATATCTCCTATCGTGTAATAATGAGCCAGGATAATAGCTCCTTTCTCATCACACAATCTTCTAATCTCTTTCTTCAAGTCTGTTCCTTCAGCAACCGGTTCATCAATATACCCTTGCTTTATCCACACTTTTTTCAGTTTCATATAATTATTATCTTTAGTTTTTATTTTTCTTAATTCCTATTAGTAGAATGATGATTAGCTGTTGATATGTGAAAAACTTTTCATCAAATAGTTTGCATATGAAGATATCAACGTTTGAGAACGACTTTTCCACACATTATACTCATTGTTTCTTCTTTACGATAAACAAGTTATGTACTTTATCCACATTCTGCTATTCTGGTGCAAAAATACTAAGTTTATATCTTTTTTCCAATAGAAAACGTGGAAAACTTTAGAAAAACATAAAAACAAGTTTTGAGATATCCACATAACAAAGAAAAAAAATTTTTTTTGTGGATTTTCTATATATAATATACCTATTTATCCACACGTACATGTGCATAACTTGCAGAGAATAAAAAATTTAGGGGTCGATTAAACTATTCTTCAAACCCTGCGTCAAATAACCAGAAAACAGAAACAAAATTATTAATCACAAGTAAGGATGAAAGCTATTTATGACAAACAGTGGCAGTCCTGAAATAAAAAAAGTAAAGGAGAAAAAAATGAAAAGGATCGTATTATTCGTAGTGGCAATCATGACAATGACATGTGGTTTCGCAAAGTCAGACAACAATGAAGGTACAAAGCAGATGGAGCGTCGCATGATGCATGTAAGAAACGCAGCAGACTATGATATGTCTTTCGACGTTCGCAGATTGGCTGAGAAGCTGGATCTCACATTCGACCAGATGGATGCAGTTCAGATCATCCAGGACATCTTCAACGATGAGATGCAGTCAGCAGCAAATACTCATGGTTTCCACCGCTCAGCAAAGGTTCGTCAGGCTGTGAAGAACGATGTGGATAAGATGCGTACAGTATTGAACAGCAAACAGTTTGACACCTACATGATGTTACTGGGTACTACTCTTCGCAACAAGTACCTCTAAACATCTCGAAGATATAACCGCAAGACTTTTGTAACGATAACGAGCCGCAGCATATTGGTCAAAAGACTAAATGTTGCGGCTCGAATTATTATGTGTAACTCAGTACCAAGAAACACTCCATACCAAAGATAGAGAGTACTCGATTAATAGTCACAGACAAGGCGTAGAGCAGAAAAATTATAAGCACCAAACATACGACTTCCTAAATTTGCATAACCAAATTCAAGAGTGGTTGAAGTCCCTGAAATACTTGTCCAATATTGAGCGTCTCCGTTTGTAATTGAAGCAGTTTCAGGAATATAAAAGTGTACAATAGATCCCTCTCCAGGACTAGTTTCAGAACCATTATCGGTATATCTATAATATCCACCAGCACCCATATATATAACATTGTCATTACAAGTGAACTGAATACCGTTTTTCTCTGCTGTTATCCAAGTACGTTTGCTGGCATAGAAGAGCTCTTGCGCTTCAGCCCTAGTAGGTAAACGCCAACCAGACCAATCTGTTGGAACTGTTACGTTCTCGTTCATAATGTTTTGATTATAGTCTATCTCACTCGTTGATCCTACATTAAACTGTGCCCATTTAACACTTAATCCGAGATTCTTCCAGTTTTGATTTGATAGAGTACCCGAAGCTTCAGCTGTTACCATGGCTTCACTCAACGTAAATGTTTTACCATAAACTTTTCCTGCTTTGTAATTTACTTCTTTGGTTGAAACTAAACGAGTATATTTACCACCATCTGCATCCTTTGCATGAGCCAACAGACTGGTATTTGTAGATCCATAGACAGCGAAATAGCCAGCATAGGTATCATCATCATCAGATGCTGCAGCATAGATCACATCTGTTGAGGAATCACTCCCGCTGACTGATCCATCGGATGCGATAGTTACAGTCTGATAAACACCAGCTGTGGAATTCATACCGATTGAAGTGATAGCTTTTGACTCTGAGGTGAAACGGAAGCGTATATAGCTGAGGATATGTGTGGTTAGACCCTCAATCTCTGCTTCTGTCTGACCGTCTTCCAGTGTCACAACATCGCCTTTCAGAACGTCATGCTCAAGTGCTTCTGCCAGTGTACTACCACCAGAGGATAGATTGAGGGTGATAACTCCATCAGTAACTTTTACATACTCTTTCGTGAGAGAAGAAGCACTCACCGCATAAGGTGTGTAAGAACCAGCGGTAATGGCATCTGTGGAGGTAAAGGAACCCTCGCTTGTTCCTGCACCATCGCTCAATGTAAGGGTGATGGTGGTTCCGTCGCTCTTGATGAGGAAAATCTTATCTCCCTCTTCCCATGTTGCATCCGTACTTTCATACGCAACTCGCGTTTCCAGGTCACTTGTTACATCTGGATTTTTCGTTACTGCCGAGACGGTAAGTGTTACCTGATTGCTGCTCTCTGGCAGAGTTGATTTCACTGGCTCATAATCTTCTGAGGTACATCCGGCAATAATCATCGTCATCGCGGCAGATGCTAAAATCATTGACTTTTTCATACGCCTTACCAAATTTCAGATCCATTACTGTCTGCACTGCTTTCATCAATGCCAGCTCCATTCAACTTAGCACCCATGCTCGCAGCGAGTAAACACTGCTCCACATCTATTCTACGCACCTTTGTCTTAGGTGCGGAATACATTCCTTTTTTCTTTTTATCCATAAGTTTAATAGGTTAATGATTAAACATATTGTTGTATATAGGTGCAAATATACCTTATTTATATATAACAATCTTTCTCAAAACAGATAAAAAAATTCTCAATATCACAAAAAAACGACTAACAATTTGCAAATAACATCTGTTTATCTATGATAAACACAGTGTTTTTTATAGATAAACACTCTGTTTATAACTAACGAACACTGTGTTCGTAACATACAAACACTTCCCGAACACTTTTTCTTCGATTTTATATATAGTTTGAATGATATGTCGGAAAAGTTTTGTACCTTTGCGTTTCCATAGTCAATTATTCAAAGGTATATGACAAAAGATGAAGTTTTCAAGAAACAAGCAGAGAAAGCATTGATTTGTTTGAACGGAATATGTGAAAAACGTGAGCATTGTCTGCGTTGGCAACTACGGGAGTATGTAGCTAAAAACCGTATGACGTTGACGTGTATAAATCCCAGACATAAGGATGTGGCAAAGGGAAAGTGTCCATTGTATCTGGATGATAAGAAGATACGAATGGCAAAAGGAATGATGCAGTTCTACGATGAAATGCCGCGTAAGATGGAGGTACTCATCAAAGGACAGCTCATTGCTGCCTACGGACGTACCATATATTATGAGTATCGTAATGGCAAACGACTCATATCGCCCCAGAAACAGGCATTTATCCGTGAGGTGTGCCAAAAGTGCGGATGGATGAAAGAACCGCAATACGACGACTTCGTAGAAGACTATTTATGGGAGTAGAAACTAAAAGAGGAGAGTTTCAAACTCTCCTCTAATTTATTTCAGAATCACCTTTCGACCATTTCGGATGTAGATACCCTTCTCGGTGGGTCGTCCGTTGAGTTTCTTTCCATCCAGAGAATACCAATCCTCATGATTATTGAAGCGTTCAGTGCTGTTAATATCCGTAGTGATTGGCTCAATGATGAATATTTCTTCCATGACCGTACTATACGCACCTTTGGAGTCGCATACTGCAAGATGGAAGGTATGCTCTGTGTAGTAGCTGAGGCCTGACACATCTATATCCATAAGACCGCTGGCTGCAGGTAGCTTGCTGTTGACAGCATTTGCGGAATTATCGTCAAACCAATAGCAGTAGCTTGTCATCGTTGTGGTAGGTGTTTCACTCATGATAACAAAGAACTGCGTTACAGGACTGCTCCATATCCCTTTATCATCCTTCACGCGAACGGTAATTGAATGAACTCCATCTGAATAAGCGGATAGATCAATTATAGCTATCGCATCAGGTAATGAAACCCGACCATTGACATTCCCATCAATCCAATACTCCCGCTGTACAACAGACGTGGCCGACGTTACAGTTGGCGTTATCAGAAAGAATTGGGTTACAGGACAACTCCACACACCATTCCCGTCTTTCGAGCTTGCGGTGATAGCATGCACGCCATAGGAATAATCTGACAGGTCGATCTCAGCCGGCGATTCCGTCAAGGTCTGCCAGTTTCCTATCTGGTGATCTATCCAGTATTTCGTTTCTGTTATACTGTTGTTCTGTGCCATCAACATATGAGGAGCAAAGGCACAAACAAGCAGTAATAGTCTTTTTACTTTCATCTGCATTTGTTTTACATGTTTAAACCATGTCAGCGCACATTTGTCTCGTAGTTCACCTTGATTTTCTTTCCCTCAGGTGTTACCGTCATATTCTTGATTACAGGAGTGGATGGTACCTTACTGAAACCGTCACCGCCATGAATGCCAATCTGGGTGCCGTCATTGCCAATCCATACTTCTGGCAATAACAGCTCATAAGTCCTGGTAGCGGAATAATCACTAGCCCAACCATCATCACTGTCACTAAAGATTTTATCATCTCGTTTTATCAGATTAATCTCATGTCCGCCATTACCCCATGGTATAATACAGTTCTCCAGCGTTCCTACAACTTGAACAGCTCCTCTTCTCCCGAAAACACAATTGGTGTACCAGAAAGGATAGACAGATGCATTTGTATTATTTGTTTGACCAAGAAGCAGACAATGGTCTATTTGGGGAGTAGAAGACGGATCAAAGATTGAGGCACCTCCCAAAATACAATTCTTTATGATAAGATTATTCGCTTTTGTTATATAACCACTATTAAAGCTATAACCTCCTACGCCTAATGTAATGACACATTGTTGAATCGTTATGTCAGTGTATAGCGCACCGTCACCGTGAAAATACACATGTTGACAAAAACATTTTGAGATAACCATATTAGTAATGGGAACGCGACATGTGATGTCACTGCTTATTCTTAACCCCTCAAAATGCAAGTTGGATAAAGACTCTATGTCTTTAATCTCGATGGAACTGATGTTTGTGACAGCAGTTCCTGAAGCAGCGTCTTCTTCATATCCTGCACCATATACAGAAAGTTCCTTTTGGAAAACAGATGGTGAATCGAAACTTCCTGACGACAAGGTGATGACATCCCCGTTTACTGCATCATTGTATGCATTCTTAAAGGCTTCTTTACCAACATATACCTTAGCAGTCTCTGTGCCATCCACAACATGTTGCAGAATGGCTGTGAGAGACTGATTATTCTGCGCCCAAGCTACCATTGTGCAGCAGAGTGCAATGACTGAAATAAATAATCCTTTTGCTTTCATCTTATTTATGGTTTTTAGTTTATTCTATTTGTATTATACTCTCATTCATTCTATTTCAAAATCACCTTACGGCCATTGCGGATGTAGATACCTTTTTGAGTGGGTCGCTCGTTGAGTTTCTTTCCATCAAGAGAATACCAGTCTTCCTTTTGATCTTTGACCGAATCCCTTTGACCATTCAACGACTCAACTCCCGTCGTGATCGGCTCGATGATGAATATCTCTTCCATCACCGTGCTATAAGCACCCTTGGAGTCGCATACAGCCAAGTAGAGCGTGTGTTCCGTGTAGTAACTTAATCCTGTTAGATTGAGTTCTAACAGGTTGATGGGATTGGTGGATGCCTCAATGGTGGTATTCTCCGTGTTTTCATCAAACCAATAGCAATAATGCGTGATTGTTGCCGTTTCAACTATTCTTGGTATGATGAAGTATTTCGTCATCACACTACTCCATATACCTGTATCATCTTTCGAGCGCACACTGATGGAATGGAATCCAGGTGACAGTGCTTCGATATTGATCTCAGCCACATTGTTTGTCAAGGTCTGACTCTCACCGATCTTACCATCAAACCAATATTCCATGCTTGCGATACTGTTTGCTATGGTGGTGGGACGTGCTATCACGAAATATTTTGTTGTAACGCCACTCCACAAGCCTGTATCATCTTGGGAGCGCACGCTGATATAATGGATTCCCGGGGATAAGTCATCAATCTCAATAATGGCCTTTGAACTACTCAATGGTTCCTTGTTATTAATCTTCCCATCGAGCCAATACTCCATCTTAACGATACTGGTAGCTACTGATTCAGGACGAAGTACCATGAAGTATTTAGTCTGCACTGCACTCCAAAGCCCCGTATCGTCTTTGACTCGCACACTGATACAATGGAACCCTGGTGACAGATCATTAATGTCGATCTGTGCCGGCGCACTTGCTATCGGCTGCCGGTCGTCGATTTTCTGGTCAATCCAGTATTCCATCGCCACGATACTGCTGCTCTGTGCCTTTGCCGCGAAACAGAAAGCCACAGCACAGGTCAGCAATATAAACCTTTTCCTGTTCATAAGCATAGGCGTGTTAGGGTTCTGGTTCAAGATTTGTTGTGGGAACAGGGCGTACATGTGTTTGGAAGTTCACAATGAGCTTCTTACCATCCACCGTAGCAGAGAGGTCCTTCACCACAGGTGTAGCAGGTACCTTGTTGAAGCCGATACCACCGTTGATACCGATTTCTGTATTGTCGGTTCCTATCCATTCTGTGGGATTGGCAATATTGAAAGTCTTCTCTGTTGAATATTCAGAATTAACTCCGCCTTCGAACATCCCAGCTTCAGCGATTTCTATTAAGCCAGAGTTATTGACATCAAAGCCCGGTAACACCAGGAAGCAATATTCGATGGTAGGACAGATACAATTCTGGACGGTACTACCGATACCTACAGCACGATGAATTTCACTGCTGATAGTGAAAATGCAGTTAGTCCAGCGAAATGCCGAGTGATCAAGAGCACCTCCATCCCTGGAACTGTCATGGTAGAAACCGCCCCTTTGAATACAATGGTCAACCCATACTTTGCTACCGCTCTTCATTTTACAAACCCTACCAGTTATGTGACAGTTCTTCACAAAGAGATTTGTGGCCAACTGCTCATTGTTATAGCTTCCAATATCTCCTAAGATCACACATTGTGAGATATCCACATCTTTGACATTACAATGAATACCGATGTGCTTATTTTCATAGCACTTTGTTATAACGACATCTTCTACGGATGTTGTTTCCTGATTCCACCAGATATTACCTAGGTTGATTTCACACTCCACCCTCAAGCCTTCAAGGTGCACTCCGCTCAATGTTGCATTTTCAACCCCGACTCTCAAAACACCGTTAGAACCATTAACGATTTGAGTGACACCAGTATCTGTGTTCGCATCCACTTCATAACCCGCGCCATAGACACTGATAGACTTTGTGATATTTGCACTATTAAAAGTTCCTGACGACAGCGTGATGACATCACCATTATCAGCAGCAGCACATGCATTCACAAGGGCATCCAAACCAGTATAAACTGTAGCCCCCTCACCATGTTGCAATATAGCCGTAGCAACCTCATTCTCTTGCGCCCCAGCTACCATCGTGCAGCAGAGGGCCATTACTGAAATAAATAATCTTTTTGCTTTCATATTCTATTTGTTTTTAGTTATTATACATTGCATCCCCCTCCTTACGGAGGGGCCAGGGGTGGCTTACTTGATGATTATCCTTCTTCCATTGCGGATGTAGATACCCTTCTTGGCAGGTTTCCCATTGAGTTTTATGCCCTCGATGGTGAACCACTCATCACTTTGAATCTTATCTTGTGTAGCTTCACTGATGCTGGTAGCAATAGGTGAGACTTCCTCATTACCCCACCATAGCTTGATGATCTGTGTATCATCCACAAGAGATGAAGGAAGTCGGAGATATGCCCTGTTGGCAGGAATGATCACCATAGATTCCACTTTCAAGAAGAGGGAATTGTTAAGATAGAAGTTGGTATAGTCACCTTCATTACCATCTGTCATAATGGGTACTACTTGATCATTCCGAATCTCCCATCCTGCACCGAGGACTGTAGCCAATTCAGAATTACTCATATCTGTAGCATCCGTTCCTTGTACTTCACCAAACGTCGATGTATAATAGCAGTTGGTAATCGTGCCTTCTGAATAACCAGTTACAAACGTCCTGCTGTTGGTATATACTACGATAGTAAAAGGTGTTGATGGATTAAAGAAACAGTTCTCCAGGGTGGCAGAAGCACTACTTTGTGTCCATCCTACGAAACCGCCACATCCTTTTGCATTATTGTTGTTGAGCAGCTGACCATCAAACAGACAGTTAGTAAAGGATACATTATAACCGCTATTCACTCTTCCTATAAACCCGCCACCATCGTAATCACCATTACGTGATGCGGTGATGACTACCGATGAATGACAGTTCTTTATGGTACTATTACCTGCTACATAGCTGGCAATGCCCGATCCACGCATACCTGAAACCGTAATCGTTCCATCTACATGAAGATTCTTAATTTGTGCATTGGAAATAGTTACGAATGGGGCGATATTATCACCACCCGTCAAATGCACCGTAAGCGTATGTCCTTGACCATCGAAGACTCCTTTATACGTTCCAACTATTGTCTGCTCGTTACCCAAGTCAACATCTGCTGTCATTACCGCATTCAAATCTGGCTTTTTACTCACTTGTGTGGCAAATTCTTTCCAGTCTTCTACAGAACCGATGAGGAAATTGTTTTCCGCATCAATTGTTTCCAACGGTGTGAGCAAGGTTTTTCCCATCGCAGCAATCAATTGATTATCTTCTGCGTTTACTTCACCTTCCGTTTCCAATAAAGTCACCTTTTCTGAGCCCTTTCCACGAAGAAGGACACCTGTATTAGCGGGTATGGTTGTCAGTTCCTCAACTTGAATGCGCTCATTGGCAGCATCATATTCCGTGCAATAGCCAGCTTGTAAGTCGTCATGCAGCGCCAATTGAATGTCACTGCTGAAGGCTCCGATGCCTGTTTCCGGCAAAATATAGTTGAACATACTATGGTTTACACGTTGACTCCATTTACCAGTAGAATCTCCTACACGCCAGTATAACGTGTGTTTACCTTCTGACAATCCTCCCACTTCAACGTTTACGATGTCGTTAGTTCCATTTGTTTCAACCACGACCCCGTTATCTATATCATCGTCAAACCAATACATATAGCGTACAATACACACTCCTGTCTCTTCTGGACGGGGTATGAGGAAGTACTTCGTTACGGTACTGCTCCAAAGACCCGTATTGTCCTTCACACGTATGGTGAAAGTATGCAGACCTTTTGACAGTGTCGAGACATCGATGGTGGATCCCGACTCACCCAGCGGTTTACTCGCACTGATATCATGGTCGAACCAGTACACGAGTTCATCCAAAACCTTCTGCTGGGCCGTTATTGTTGTGCAAACCATTGCGGTGACAACAAGTATTATGCTCCTTAATCTCTTCATCTTTGTAAGGTTTTTATGAATGAAGCATCATGTCTATCGTACACCCGCATCATAGGTTACACTCAGCGTCGTGCCACTCACACCCAACTGAAGACTCTTCACGGTCGGTGTGGTAGGTACTTTGTTGAAGCCATCACCGCCAATGATTCCTATCGGCTTTCCATCAGTACCAATCCACTCATCATTACTAAGTATGAAGGTACGTTCTGGGGTGTATGCAGCATTCGTTGCATCGAAGAACATCTGATCGTATGGAACCGGAGTGCAATTCGTAACATTTCCATAAGAAGTACGCATCTGAACTCCATAAGAACCTCCAATACGTTTTGTATTATATAAGCAATGGTCAACATAACTGCCTACACCATTAAAGGTGAGCCAGGCTTGGTCATTACTATAACTTGCCGTTGAAGCGAAAATATCGTTCGTGAACTTGACTTGTGCATAGCTATAGTTTTTATCATAACACCCACAGATGATACAGTGATCGACGTATACATCGCTTTGCGGGTCTAACTCTTTAACGGTACCCGAAAGGTAACAATTCTTTACCCATATATTCTTTACAACAGTCTTCGATCCTTCTATCTTTCCAAGCACACAGTTGGAAACCACCATAGAGCCAAGAACATTCTGACTTATTGCCACAGTGCTGATATTCTTACATTTGGTGATTGTAACATCTTTGATTGTACTAGTGGGATTTCCTTTCGAACGACCAAGAATGACCTCGCAGTTTGAAAAACACAAACCTTCAAGGTAAACACTGGCAAGAGGAGTATTATCTTCTAACGACACAAAGTATAACGGACCATTAATTAACGTGATCTCTGTTCCCGCAGTAGCATCGTCCTCAAAACCTGCTCCATAAATCTTGATGGACTTGGTTACATTGATATTCGAATCGAAAACACCTTGTGAGAGCGTAATAACATCTCCATGATCCGCAGCCTCCACAGCATTCACAAAGGCTTGCGCACCCTTATAAATATGAACGTTGTCACCATTTTGCAAAATAGCTATGGGAACTTCGTTCTGCGCCCACGCTACCATTGTGCAGCAGAGTGCCATTACTGTAATAAATAATCTTTTTGCTTTCATATTCTATATGTTTTTAGTTATCATACTTATCACTTAATCACGACTCGTTTTCCGTTCTTGATATACACGCCCGGCTGATTAGGCTTTGTATCGAGTTTGATGCCTTCGAGGGTGAACCAGGTATCGTTATCATCATCGGTGATGACACGCAAACCTGTGGCTATACCATTGTTCTTCTTGAAGAGGGCAAGGATGTTATATATAGGTGCAAATATACCTTATTTATATATAACAATTTTTCTCAAAACAGATAAAAGAATTCTCAAAATCACAAAATACTTGCTTTTGCAGGTGTTTTTCCTGTTACAATTTTATAATTGCGGTAGAAAGTGCCGAGATGGGTGTAACCCGACTGGGTGGCTATTGTTTCGATGTTGTATTCGGGATGTTTCTTCTGTAATTCGATGGCATACTCTATTCGCTTGCGGTTAACATACTTGGTGAAGCTCTCACCAGAGAGTTCCTGAATGGTGTGTTGAATGTAGGTGCGGTTCGTATATAGCAATGAGGCCACATCACTGATTTTCAAGTCGTGCTGGAGATACAGATGTTTCTCGTCCATCAGCTGCTCTAAGCTAACCGCCAAGGAGGAGGTTGTCTGCTCGTTCTCGTTTTCAGCAATGCTTGGTGAGGAGGGTGTAAGTTCGTTGTCGTTCACATTACTGATAGAGAACACCGTACGACTTCCTACATAGCCAATCATAAACAGTAGGGTAGAGAAGAAGAGTGATGGGATGGCCAATAAGGACGTATCATCCAGGAAACGCCAACGACCGATGATGTTACTGACAAAGGCAAGGAAAACTCCTACGACAAAGAGAATCAAGATGGTTTGTACCTTTTCCAGTCTTTTATTCTCCGTATCAGCATAGGTGTTATCAATGAATCTCTTGTATAGCCGAAGATTGCGGAATCCAAGAATGAAGATGATAATCACTTGTATGGCAAAGCATAGCTTGGCTATTTGGTGCACCACAGCCTGAAGGAATGTCGTTCCATGGAGACCAGAGAAATCGTTATGATAGAGGTAAGTCTCGATGAAATCGCTTCTTTCTGCTGATGACATCATGAGATAAAGAACGCCAATGATGAGGAATATAACCAACGCCGGTAGGAACAGGATGCACCGATCGTGCCACTGTTGCCTACGGTTGTCCAGATAATGTGGCACCGACAATCCTTTGATATACATGTGGTAGAGTGGAAACACCAAGAGGTTGCAGGCGCAATATAAGGTATCTGTGAAAGGCAGAATAGAGGTGTTGTGGTTGAAGAAGACAGCATGTCCCATATAGAGCAGTACGGCTACAACCATGAATTGCCACAACCAAAGGCGCAGCTTATCATGCGTTATGGACCAGTCGAGTATCAGCACGATCGACCAGAACGCGCACACCATCATGGGTAATATGGACAGAACTGTTGTCATTGTTTACTTCTCATCTTTCATCTCTTCATCTCTCATCTTTTCATACTCATCCAGTTTCTTCAGGAAATAGGTCTTGAAGTCGTTCCAATGGTAATAGGGAGCCATATCGGTGGCAATGGGTAATGTGGCTTCGTTCTCGTTGAGGAGCACCTTGAAGATGACATCGCCGCCGAAGGATTTGCGGTAGAAGATGAACTGGATATTCGCACCCATGGGGAAGATGCGGTAGTTATACCACCCGTTAGCTACCAACTGCTCCAAATCGTCGGTTTGCTCACCATAGCCATTGAGGTTCAACAGACAGGTTAGGGGCAGTACCATGGTTTCATGTCCGAAGCGGAGGGTGGCACCAGGACGTTCCAATTGAATACAGCTGTCGGCCTGATGGATGATATTCCGCAGCAGGTTACGCTGAGAGAAAGGCTGGGTGCCACCGTTATACTTACAGTTGGCATAGGTGAGATACCACCATACATTGTTCTTCTCCCAGTTCTGGTAGATCTCTTCAGGTGTAAAGAGGTCGTAAAGGGTAATCTCCTTGCGCAGTTCCGAACTCTGCAGATTGCTGGCCAGTTTGAAAAGCGTATTACAGAGCTCTTCCCCATCAACATCATAATGGATATAGTCGGGATCGTTGAACAATGAGCTCATCACCCGCTGATGGGTAGGACGACGGTCGCAGAACTCCTGGAACAACACCTTGGAGCGCTGAGGCAATTTCTTGTTATACAAAGGCTTGTCCTGCTGATTCATGAAATACATATCGTGCTCGCTGGCATCATGGGTGATGCGCAGCTTGGGGTTCTTCAGCAGGAACTGGTGCAACTCGTTCTCCATGGAAAGGATGCATCGTATCACAATGGTACTCTTTGCATCAATGCACACATCGCCCTTGAACACCTCAGGGAAACGTTCGTACATGCGTGCAGCAATCTGCTGGTGCTGCTCGGCACCTAACTGAGTAAGCTCACCATCGCGTTTCTCAGCTTCGTCGCGTATCATGATCAAACGGCGCAGCACATCCTTACCAAAGGCTGTCAGCTTACCCTTCTCATCAGCTTCTGTCAGGATATCCACAGGGTTGTAATAATCGTCAGTACCGATGAGATAGCGAGAGCCGTGACGTCCGTAATGACTGATATAGAACGGTTTGTACCCCTTGGGTGCTTTGGTCAGTTCCTTGGTAGGACCCGGATAAGCAAGGTAGTTACTGGCAGAGAAGCAAGGGTTCTGCGCAATCTCTTCCCGTGCTGTCTGTGCATTCATGACGAGGGCGAAGGTCGCCATCATCAGGAGAATCATTTGTTTCTTCATATTCTTTCTTTACTTTTTTCTCTACGAATTTGACAAATTAGACGAATTTCAATAATTCAGAAAAATCATTGATGATATAATCCGTTTGTTCCTGTTCCAGTTCTTCCCTACTTCCGTTGCCGTAGGTAACACCCACGGCCTTTACGCCAGCACGGTGAGCCATCAGAACATCATATTTCGTGTCACCCACCACAAGCGCCTCTTCAGGTTGCAGATGATGGTCGTTCAAGGTGCGTAACACCATGTCGGGTGCTGGCTTTGCATGTTCTATGTCGTTGGCACTGATTACATAACGTATATATTGATTCAGTTGCATCTCTTCAAGGAACTCATTCAGCGACTCTCTGCTCCGACTGCTGGCAATGGTGAGCAGCACCCCTTTAGCATAAAGCGCCTCAATGGTCTCAATGACATGTGGAAACACGGGTACTACTCCCGGTTGATTGTTCTCAAAGAACAGTCGTCGGTAGGTTTCAGCACAGCGATCCCCCATTTCATCGCTCATCGGTATCAGTTCCAGGAAAGTCTGCTTGAGAGGCAGTCCTATCATCGAGGCACATTGTTCTTCTGTGCGATGAGGCAGATGAAGTTCAGCGATGGTCTGTTGCATGGTCTTCACGATGAGGCTTCGTGTGTCGCCCATGGTTCCATCAAAGTCCAATATCACTGCTCGATACTTCATATATAATAGTATAATAAGATATTCTTTTTCTCTACGAATTTGACAAATTAGACGAATTTTAATTCTTCTTCATCCAAACAGCAATGGTTTTTTCCCGCAGGTAGTTCTCGCTGAGATACATCCAGCCGCCGAAGGGGTTCTCTGTGCCCCAAGAGTTCTTGCAGATAAAGTAGCGACTGCCTTTTTCCGTGCGAGCCAGTCCGATAATCTCCATACAATGGTCATCGGTAGTCTGCCGTTGCTCAAAGGCCTTCTGCCGCATTTCCTGCGTCACCCGCTGTTGTTCGTTCTCTATCTTGGCAATACCCTTTGCGAAAGAGAATTTCGGTTCACTGATATCACCCTCCCAGCATACCGCATGACCGCTTTTCAATGTTTTCTCTATCCTGTTCATCAACGTGTCGAGTGGCACATTCAGGAAAGAGTCGTGGAAATGGTTGTCGGGTGTTTCCAGCACGAACCTGCTTCCGAAGGGATGGTGAGTGAAACTGGTCAGTGCCTCGTAGTCATCCTCATGACAGAGGCTATGGGCAAACTCGAGTGTTGTATATTCCGCTCCCAGCATGAACACATAACGAGGTAAGCCGTGAAGACTTTCATCGAGCATGCCTCCTATGTCCTTGCGGAAAGCTGTAAGCCCCTTCCGTTCTGCCATACTCACCTGTGCCATCTGCTCTATCTTGCGTTTCAGAACGCGGAAATCTACATCATCGCGGTGGAAGGCATCATAGTGTGTCATTCCGTAACGACTGAGCAGGTGCAGAAGCATCGACGACATACCCCGCATACTGATCTTCTCCTTTCCGCCCGACAGATAGAAGCGGTCGGCCTGCTCCTCCAGATATTTCCGTGCGATGAACTGCGGAGAAAGGTTCACGGAATCACCCTCCATCAGCCGGTCGCTCTCGATGGTAGCCAACATGGCGTAGATCCAACAGAGCTCGCTCGCCCCCTGGTTCTTCACGGGGGTAGTCTTGACCAAGCATTCCGTCCGTGGCTTCTGCAGTATCTGCTGCACCTGTCGTTCGCGGTGGCAGGATGTTAATGACAAAACCAGTGTCAACAGGATGACAAGTTTCTTCATAACCTTTTTATGACGTTATCTCGTATCTTCGTAATACCGTAATCACGATGATATCTCTAATTACCCCTCGCCCCTTGGAGAGGGGGTAGGGGGTGAGGCTTCTCATCTCCCAAGGTTCTTCCTGAGCTGTTCCACGCTGCTGGCTCCCACGATGACAGAGGTGACACCCTGTTGTTCCAGAATCCAGTTGAGCGCCAGCTGAGCCAACGTCTTGTTGTCGGCCTTAGCCTCTTCGTTCCAAGCACGTAGCTGTTGCAGCAGATCAGGTGTGAGCATGGCCGACTTCAGGAAATGCTCCTTGGCCATCCTACTGTCTTGAGGAATACCGTTCAGGTAACGGTCGGTAAGAAGTCCTTGTGCCAATGGAGAGAAAGCGATGAAGCCGATACCGTGCGTATGGCAGTAGTCGAGAATCCCATTCTCCAGCGGTTCCCTGTTGAGCATGTTCAGCTTTCCTTGGTAGATCAGCAAGGGAACATCCCGTGAGCGGAGATACTCATCGGCGAACTTCACTGCTTCCAAAGGCCAGTTGGAGATGCCCACATACAACGCCTTTCCTGCTCTGACAATATCAACAAGCGCCTGAAGCGTTTCGTCCATGGGCGTGTTCGGGTCGAAGCGATGACTGTAGAACAAATCGACATAATCGAGATGCATGCGCTTGAGCGACTGGTCTAAACTGGCCATGAGGTATTTCCGTGAACCCCATTCGCCATAAGGACCGGGCCACATATCGTAGCCCGCCTTGGTGGAGATGAATAACTCGTCGCGGTAAGGACCAAAGGTATCGTCCATCAAGCGTCCCATCGTCTCCTCTGCGCTGCCATATACAGGACCGTAGTTATTGGCCAGATCGAAATGGGTAATACCGTGGTCGAAGGCAAAACGGGTAATCTCCCTGCTGCGTTCATAGGGATCTACGCTTCCGAAATTATGCCAGAAGCCCAGACTGATCTCAGGCAGTAAGACACCACTTTGTCCGCAGCGCACATACTGCATGTTGTCGTAACGGTCAGGGGATGCTTTGTATTTCATATTCATTTTATTTTATTCGAGGAAGGACGAAGGACGAAGGAGGAAGGAGAAAACCACTGAGATACAGGCATTTTGTACAGGATGGAATTCTTGGCGCCTAATGCTAATCTCCTTCCTCCTTCGTCCTTCCTCCTTCCTCGATAAGTTTCAGTAACTTCTCCACGGCCTCTTCCTCAGGAATGTTCTTCATGATACATTCCTTACCCTTATAGAGTGAAATCTTGCCACGGGCAGCACCTACATAGCCATAGTCGGCATCAGCCATCTCACCCGGACCGTTTACGATACATCCCATGATGCCAATCTTCAGTCCGACGAGATGCTTCGTGGCAGCCTTGATACGCGCAATGGTGTCTTGCAGGTTGTATAAGGTGCGTCCGCAGCCCGGACAAGAGATGTATTCTGTCTTGGTGAATTTGATACGTGCTGCCTGAAGAATACTGTCGGCCAGTTCCACGAGTTTCTCATCGAGATGGGGAATACCCTGAACAGGCACACTGTTATGGATGACGAGCTGATGCGCTTTCTGATCGATAAAGAGCGCACCTACCGCCATGGCCGCCCTCAGCTGCAGCGACTCCCAATCGGTTTCCTGCAGGTTAAGGGTAACGGTATCATTGGCAATAGACTGTTCTGCCTGTTCCCTGAGCAGCGCGCATGCTTCAATGGAGTCAACTAGCTTTCTTGCCACGGGAATCTCATATTCCGGCTCTTCTGACAGAGAGACACGGATGGTATCGCCAATGCCTTCTGTAAGCAAGGCACCGATACCCACAGCACTCTTGATACGACCGTCTTCTCCTTCCCCAGCTTCTGTCACGCCGAGATGAAGCGGGTAGTGCATGTTCTCCTTGTCCATGGTCGTTACCAGCAGACGGACGGTGCGAACCATCACCACGGTATTGCTGGCCTTGATGGAGATGACCACATTGTCGAACGCTTCCCGCTGACAGATGCGCAGGAACTCCATACAGCTCTCCACGATGCCCTCAGGAGTATCGCCATAACGACTCATGATACGATCAGACAGTGAACCGTGGTTCACACCGATACGTACGGCGGTATGATGTTCCTTGCAGATGTTCAGGAAGGGTACGAACTGTCGTTCTATCTTTTTCAGTTCCTCAGCATATTCCTCATCCGTATATTCGAGATGCTTGAAGGTACGACCGGGATCCACATAGTTTCCTGGGTTCACACGCACCTTCTCGCAATAGAGCGCTGCCACGTCGGCCACCTTGGCGTTGAAATGCACATCGGCCACCAAGGGTGTTTGATAGCCACGTTTCCGCAGTTCATCATGGATGTGCTGCATGTTGTTGGCTTCCCGGGTGCCTTGAGTGGTCAGTCTGACAAGCTCACCACCTGCCTCGATGATACGGATGGCCTGTTCCACACAAGCCTCGGTATCCATCGTATTCGTGGTCGTCATCGACTGAATACGGATGGGGTTATTGCCACCCATGGGAACATTGCCCACTACGGTCACTGAAGAAACTCTCCTTTGATACGTATTACTCATCGTCAGGAATCAATCTTGTATTCGTATTTCACTTCAGATAAAGCCTGGTTGGCCTTCTCAATCTTGGCCCCGAGTCCGTTCTTGTAGGCTGTCATCTTACCAGCCAGTTCGGTATCGCTCAAGGAGATGATCTGACAAGCCAGGATGGCTGCGTTCATAGCCCCGTTGATGGCTACCGTGGCAACAGGAATGCCCGGAGGCATCTGCAGGATGCTGTAAAGAGCGTCCACGCCATCGAGTACACTTCCCTTGATAGGAACACCGATAACGGGTAGGGTAGTGCTGGCGGCAATGACACCCGGTAAGGCGGCAGCCATACCAGCACCGGCAATGATTACCTTAATGCCTCTTTGCTGGGCCGACTTGGCGAACTGTTCCACGGCATCGGGTGTGCGGTGGGCAGATAATGCGTTTACTTCGAACGGCACATGCATATCGTTCAGGAACTGCATGGCTTTTTCCATGACGGGCAGATCGCTTGTGCTACCCATGATGATGCTAACTATTGGAGTCATATATCTATTTACTAATGATTACGCTTGATTAAAACCTCAATATAACGATGAAAGAGAGGACGAATCCCAACAGGAATCCTGCCACCACTTGCGACAGGGAATGCTGTCTGAGAATCATTCTGCTCGTTCCTAATAAACCAGCCACGATGATGATGATGCAAAGCCACCATACGGGGTTATACGAGAAAATGCCAGAGAAGGCAATCAGTGCTCCTGCCACACCCCCAATGGCCGCTGTGTGGGTACTGATTTTCCAAAAGAGGTTCACAAAGGCGCACACCACCTGAATGGCCAGTGCTGCCACGATGATGCTGCTCATGAAATGCGGGATGTGCAGCAGGTTCATGATATAGTAGCACAGGAGATAGCACACGATGGCGATGACATAAGGTATGGCGCGTCTTTCCCTTGATCCGAGTTCGATAAGCGACCATCCCTGATATTTCCTGTAAATCCTGATGAGCCATGCCGGGAGGAGAACGGTGCAGAGATAGACAAAGCCGAGTACCGACAGCTTGTAGTACATCGGCAGCACACTCATATAACTGAAAATAAACAGGAATATGAGTCCTACGGTAGCCAGATAAAACGGGTGGAAAATAGCGCTGATCACCCTGGCTGCGAAAATGATGTCTCTTTCTCTCAATTTCCTAAACAATTAAACATTTTCCATTCTTCACTCCACACTCCACATTCCACACTCCACATTTATATATGTGATGTTTGTTTCCTTAATCGTGCCACGGGAATACCCAGTTGTTCCCTGTATTTTGCCACTGTTCTACGAGCAATGGCGAAACCCCGGCGTTTCATCTCCTCCGCCAACAGATCGTCGTTCATGGGCTTTTGCGGATCCTCTTCCTTAATCAACTCCTGCAAGACCGCCTTCAGCTGTCTGGCTGATAGCTCCTTGCCGTCTTCGGTCTTGATGCCTTCGCTGAAAAAATGGCGTAAGCGGAAGGTGCCCCATCGTGTTTGGGCGTATTTGGAATTACAGACTCGTGATACCGTACTGATATCCAGTCCTGTTTTCTGTGCAATATCTTTGAGCACCATCGGGTGAAGATCGTTCTCATCGCCTTCAAGGAAGAAATCCCGCTGAAGCTCGATGATGGTCTTCATGGTAAGATACAACGTATGGCGGCGCTGTTTAACTGCCTCGATGAACCCTTTGGCGCGGTCCACCTTTTCGCGGGCATAGAGCAGCGCCTGCTTGTCCTGTCTGCTCATGCTCTGCTTGTTCTCCTGATAGCCTTTGAGCAGATCGGTAAACGAAGGTGACACATACAAATCAGGCACCCGTCCTTTGTTGATATAGAAAGAGATAGTGCCATCGTCGGCAGTATCCACCACGAAGTCGGGCGTGATCTGCTGCAGGTTCCTTCCTTCTGTCTCCCCCATCGAAGCACCCGGCTTGGGGTTCAGCTTCTGGATCTCCGTCTGCAACTGCCTGAAAGTCTCTTCGTCCAGGTTGAGTTGCTGAGCTATCTTGTCCCAATGCTTGTTCATGAAATCGTTGAAGTGTTCAGCAATCAACGTTTTCATCAGTTGTCTGATGGGTGATGGCTTGCGGCGTTCAATCTGCAGCAACAAACATTCTTGCAACGAGCGTGCTCCGATGCCTGCAGGATCGAAGCCTTGCAGCAGGTGAAGCACCTCCTCGATCTGTTCCTCAGTGACGTTGATGGCATGATAGATAGCCAACTCGTCAGCCAGGTCTTCAAGAGGTTTCCTTAGCAGACCGTCGTTATCCAGCGAGCCTATCAGGTATTCCATCACATCCTGCTGCTCAGGCGAGAGCTCCAGTTCCCGCATCTGCTCCTTCAACTGGTCATAGAACGAGCGCTGGTCGCCATAGGTAATCTCTTCGTATTCCGCTCCCCCGGAGGCAAAAGCTTTATACGAAGGCTCAGGCATCTCATCATCGCTTCCCATGTTCTGCAACGCAGTATCGAGCGCATCGGCCCGCTCCTCGCGTTCCAATGATTCCTCGTACGATTCGCTTGAATCTGTCGATTCCTCGTTTGTGCTGAAGCTATCATCCTCAGGAGGCGTGGTTTCGAGGGCGGGATTGTCATCAATCTCCATCTGCACGTTCTGCTCCAGCTCTGCCAAAGGCATCTCCAGTAGTCTTACCTGCAGCATCTGTTGCTGGGTAAGTCGCTGTTGCTGAATCAGCTTCTGTTCCTGAGTCTGTACTAGTTCACTTCTCACCTCTAAAATACTCCTTCAATTGTGCAGCCAAGGCAGCCAACGCTTCCGGCCGACCATTTCCGAACCTGTTCCAGATAGTCTGACAAGGCGCCATCAGAGGTGTCAGGATGATTTCCATGCGGTTCAGATAGGGATCGCAGATCTGGAATATCTCCATGATCTTCACAATCTCTTCTGCCTTCATCTTCAGTAGTCGTGCCAGATCCTGTATCTCAGGTGTCTCCACAACCATTGTGTTGGGTGTCAGACGGAAATAGAGGTCGAGGATGATGATGAGTGTGATGGGCATGATGCGCTCATCCTCGGGCAGCGGCTTGTAGTCCAGCTCCCACGATTCCACTGTTTCCACACCCTCATAGAAGGCATCGGCACTGCTAAAGCCCTTCATCTGTCGCAGCATGCGCACCCCCTTAGCCAGTCGTTTGGGGTTCTGTCCATACCGCTCCCACAGCTTCTCCATACGAGGGGTGTCCAACTGTCGTAGGTTGAACATCTGCTCATAGAGAAACTCTGGAGGAATATGCAGCTCCAATGCCAGCTTTACCATCGCCTTTGAATACAGGGGTTTCACCCCTTCGGGCTTCTTCAGGTAGAGTTGCATCAACAGCAGCCAGTATTCATCCTGCCATAACGCGTGTCTGTTCATGAGTTATGCTTCTGAGAACTCGTCTTTTCCTACTCCACAGATGGGGCACACCCAATCGTCTGGAAGATCCTCAAAGGCTGTTCCAGGTTCAATACCGTTATCAGGGTCACCTACCTCAGGGTCATATTCATAACCACAGACGTCACAAATGTACTTTTTCATCTTCTTGTTTATTTATGGGTAAATAATAATCTTTAATTCTTAACTTTTCTCGAAATGACTCCAACCACCTTTTTCACGATTTGCTCTGGTGCGATGTTCTGCAAACAGGCATAATCGTTGCGCATACAGATTTTATCGCCATATACGCTGCAAGGTCTACAGGGGAGGTCGATCTGTACCGTGTCCTCCATGCGTTGTCCCCATCCCAGGAATCCGGCATAGGGATGCGTTGCGCCCCAGACACTCACCACAGGAGTGTCTACAATGGAAGCCATGTGCATGTTTCCGCTATCCATGGAGAGCATCACGTCGAGATGACTCATCAGGATGAGTTCCTGTCCGATACCCTTCAGCTCCTTCGAGGCCTGCTGGCACTGCGGATAACGCATACACCAGTCGTCGAACACGTCCAGCTCCTTCTGTCCACCGCCAAAGAGGAAGAGTCGGCTTTTGGGGTAACGTTCTGCCAGCTGACTGATCACTTGTTCCATCAGTTTCAGCGGGTAGATCTTCCCTTCGTGGGCTGCAAAGGGTGCAATACCGATCCATGTCTCCTCCGCATCTTTCACCTGGAAGGTTTCCGGCAGTTGTGACAGATCACCACCTTCTGGCGGGAAGATAGAACGGAACTTGACGGTTACGGGGTAGCCTAACCGTTCCAGTACTTCGGCATAGTTCTGGAACGAGGTGGGCTGCTGCTTGAGAATCTTCTTGTTCGAGGATGTCAGACGGCGTTTCCCCTTACGGTGCTTGTTCACATGTGCCACATGGTAGCGACCCAAATTGAACCGCATTCGCAGATAGCTGGAACGCAGTACGTTATGCAGGTCGGCAATGGCCGTGAACTTCTTGGCGGTCAGTCGGCGATAGAGCGTATTCAGTCCTTTCACCCCATGGTACTCATGCTTGATGTCTGCCGCCATGAAGCCCACATTGGGTGCCAGGTTCTCAAAGAACGGACGGGCGAACTCTCTGCTGAGCACTGTGATACGGATATGCGGGTACTGCTGAGCCAGTGAATAGACTACAGGTACCGCCATGGCCACATCGCCCAGGGCAGAGAATCGGATAATCAGGATATGCTCGTGCTTCATTATTTCTTCCCGTATAGCACTGGATTTGTCGATGGATCGTTGTACATCTTCATCTGCCGGTACACCTTCATGTATTTGCGTCCTGCAGAGATATCATCCAGTAATTGATCAATGGCCGTACTAAGGTCGACCTGCTGTTCCAACAGTACATCCAGCTTTGCCTTACATCTTTCGCGATGCTCTGCGGGAGCATCCTGGCGCTCAGCCTGTTCACGCATGTGGTAGATCTTCAGGGCGAGGATACTCAGACGGTCAACCGCCCACGCAGGACTCTCTGTATTGATGCGTGCATCGGGCAGCACCTTCACATTAGAGTACTGCTGACGGAAATAGCTGTCAATCTGTTCCACCAGATCGGTACGATCCTGATTCGAGCGGTCGATGCGGCGTTTCAGCTGCAGGGCCTCAATCGGATCGATATGCGGGTCGCGGATGATGTCCTCGAAATGCCATTGTACGGTATCTATCCAGCATTTCAGATAGAGTCGGTTCTCTATGGTGTCATACCCATAAGGGTTTTTGATGGGCGTTTCAATATCGTCTTTGATATGGTAGTCCCTGATAGCTTGATTAAAAATCTGGTTGCACTGTTCTGTAAATGTCATGATCTATATGTGTATTATTCTGCAAATATAGAGATTAATTTTCAAATAGCAAACGATTTGTTCTTTTTTCTACTATCTTTTTTCCTCTATAATCCATGCTGAATCTACTCATGGCGGATTACAAATCAAACTTATAGCCCAATGTAATCAGGAATACGCTGTTCTTTGTTCCTTTCAGCGCCAGATGCGTGATGACATTGTCGTTTTTATAAACATCCGTCAAACCGATGTTGTAGCGGGCATCCAATACGATGTTCTGATACTCATAGGAAATGCCTACGGGAATGGAGAAATCGATGGTTTCTGTATAGTCGGAGACATCCGACAGATCGTAGTTGCCGTCAATAAAGGATGTCTTCAAACTGAGGTCTGAACCAACGTTAACTCCCAGCTGCACACCTGCTTTCAATGCCAATCCTTCGGCTACATACACATTGGCCAGCAACGGAATGTCCAGGTAATCCACCTTCGCACTCACAGTGCCTAACTTCAAACCTGCAATGTTGAACTTCACCTTGGCACCTTGCATGGCATACAGGAAACCACCAGAGATTCCCAGGAACGGTGTTGCCTGATACTCACCTTCCAAGCCAACAGCAAAGCCGGCTTTCATTTTCGTGTCCACTTCGCACCCCGTGAAGTTAGCTAATGTAAGACCAACCGTTGGCTTCAGGGCAAACGAACCTGTTGCATGTTGCGCACTGGCCGAGAGCGATATCATCGCAGCAACAGCCACCATCAAAAGTTTTTTCATAAGCATTTGTTTTTTTGATTTCGCTACAAAGATAGTGAAATTTAGTGAAATGTTCATCGTTTTCTTCCATTTTTATTACCTTTGGCTTTGCCGAAGGTACTTTCGCTTGATAATACAAAAGAAAAGAACTCTTTCCTTTTGCATTTTGCTCGCTTATTTGTACCTTTGCACAAAGAAAGGGGGAAACCCCGCTAACAGATTAAACAACAAGCCCATGAAGATTCTGATTCTGAACGGTCCCAACCTGAACCTGCTCGGCGTTCGCGAGCCGGGTATCTACGGCAATAGCTCGTTTGATGAATACCTGCCGCAGTTGCGTGCCAAGTATCCCGATGTGGAGATAGAGTACTATCAAAGCAACATCGAGGGAGAGATGATCAACAAGATGCAGGAGGTGGGATTCACCTACGACGGTATTATATTGAATGCTGGTGCCTATACACATACCAGCGTGGCCTTGCACGACTGTATCCGCTCGTTGAAGAGTCCGGTCATCGAGGTGCATATCTCTAATGTGCATCAGCGTGAACCTTTCCGCCACCACTCGCTCATCAGCAGTGCCTGCAAGGGGGTGATTTGCGGATTCGGATTGGATAGTTACCGACTGGCCTTAGAAGCAATTATTCAATAATTATTGAGAGGTGAGAAGCAAGAGGTGAGAAGCAAGAGAATAGTACTATAAAATAAGCTTTGGATATAGTCACTTGTATCTTGTTTCATTTCTCTAATCCTCTAATTTTCTTGCTTCTTGCTTCTAAAAGACATGCGGATGACGATTGAGGAGTATATTCTTGAGCATATAGATCCGGAAGGTGATTATCTCTACCGGCTCTATCGCGATACGAACGTACATCTTTTGCGCGGACGGATGGCCAGCGGTCATCTGCAAGGACGATTGCTGAAGATGCTCGTTCATATGATCCGTCCGAAGAATATTCTCGAGGTGGGTACCTTCAGCGGTTATAGCGCTATTTGCATGGCTGAAGGTCTGGAAGACGACGGAAGGGTTTATACTTTTGAAATCAACGATGAAATGGAGGATTTTACGCGTCCGTGGATTGAAGGATCGGCCGTGGCGGATAAGATCACGTTTATCATCGGCGATGCTGTGACGGAGGCTCCAAAGTTAGGCATTGTGTTCGACATGGCGTTTATCGATGGGGATAAACGCACCTATCTACAGACTTACGAAATGGCGCTCAGTGTGTTGCGTCCAGGGGGCTTCATCCTTGCCGACAATACCTTGTGGGACGGTCATGTGCTGGAAGTTCCAAGCGCAGCCGACCGCCAGACTCAGGGAATTGAGGATTTCAATGATTTCGTGGCCCACGATGAACGCGTGGAGCGTGTCATCCTTCCCCTCCGCGATGGATTAACGTTGATTCGTAAAAAATAGGGAAACATCTAACCCAAATTGCTTGAAACATCGATGTGTAAAGGATTTGAGGAGGGTTAGATGATGGCCAAACATCTAACCCACATCTAACCTACATCTAACCCAGATATACCTTATGCAACCTTTTGATGTGTAATTTTGTAATACGAGATGTTTTTACGTAATACATGCTCAAACCCTATTTCCCACATAGTTATCCATCATTCTTTGTATCTGCAAAGATATAAAAAATAAGCGAAACCACCAAAAACCGACCCCTCATAGCGTGCAAAAATCCGTTAACAAAACCACCTGCTTCTGTTAAAAAACACTGAACGCCGTAGACGCTTCCAGCGTTTGGCGTTCCCGCTTCCAGCGTTTGGCGTTCCCGCTATCAGCGTTTGGCGTTCCCGCTATCAGCGTTTGGCGTTCCCACTATTGGCGTTTGAGGCACTTTCCACCAGAAACTGCCATAGTTTCTAACGCAAACTGCCATAGTTTTCTTCATCCCACAAGGGATGGAATTTAAGAAGCAAGAGGCAAGAAGCAAGAAGCAAGAGATTACCGCTAAAATACAGTTCGTGGTAATTTGGTTATGAGAGAAGTTGGTTGAACGGGAAATGAACGGGATATGTGGGTTAGATGTAGGTTAGATGTGGGTTAGATGTTTGGCCATCATCTAACTCGCCTCAAACCATTTGCAGCAGGGCGTTTCAGGCACATTGGGTTAGATGTTGCCTTTGTTTTCGCCACTACAAGCCTAGTTGGTGCCTCCAACCTGTCTTATAACGCCCTGACAGACTCTCATTTAAGTATCTTAACCGCAAAAATCTTCACTAAATTTGTGAATTTCGATTATTTATATTACCTTTGTACCCAAATCTGTGAATGATGTTTATTGAATACGAAAAAGACTATCTTGAAGAACTCTACAACGACGGTAAGTGCAAGAACAAAAAATACCGTTTTCAGAAAGCTGTCGTTACGAAATACCAAAAGCGTATAGATACACTGATGGCAGCCACACGAATAGAGGATCTCTTTGTGTTCAACTCTCTCAATTTCGAGGCACTTGACAATGGCTATTATTCGATAAGAATTGACTACCACTACCGCCTTGAATTCAAAATCAGAGAAGAGGGAACAGAGAAAGTCATTACAATTTGTACCGTTACAGATATTACGAACCATTACCAATAATAGGGAGGAAAAGCTATGAACAGAATAACGACACATCCAGGTGATGTATTGAAAGAAGAGTTGGCAGCAAGGGGCATTTCTCAGAAGAAATTCTCTGAGGTGCTGAACGTGCCATATACCCAGTTGAACGAGATCCTGAACGGGAAGCGCCCTGTCACCACCGATTTCGCCCTCATGGTAGAAGCAGCCCTTGGTATCAACCCCGAACTGCTCATTAACATGCAGACGCGCTATAATATGTCTGTGGCCAGGCAGAAAAAGACGCTCCTCGCCAAATTGATGGATATCAAAAAGGCTTGTGCTGCCGTTTTCTGATGCTAAAGGAGGCACCCAACAGTCATAGTCAACTGGTGGTAGTGCTATGTGCTACATGATCAATGCATTCGTATGCAATCGTGCTGAGCTTGCTCCGTGAGATCTCTTCAGAGACAAATGCCAGCTCCGAGCATTCAGTTACATTCCAATAAAGGGGTTTTGTCAGCTCGCCCTACGAATGTGGATGCCTCCATATGGTTTAGATGAGTTCTGTTTGGAAATTGAGCGTTTGAATTTCAATGTCAAGTTTGCGCAATTTTGCTGAATACTCATCGATTTGATGGCTTAGTTGCTTGACATCTACAATTGTAACCATCTTAATCTCTGATCGAGAATAGCGTTCTTGTTGCGATGATGCTCTTTCGAAAGTATTGCGCAAGGTGGATATGCGCAACGTCAATACATCTTTCTCAGCCATTAGTTGCGTCAGGGTCTTACCCGTTTCATCAAAGGTTTTCACGTTAGTCAAGTTGATGTGCCATATCAGGTCTTCCAACTTATTCAGACACCCGTCCAGCTCCTTCATCAGTTCGTCTGGATTCTCAGATGGCTCATCACCCTCTTGAACCTTTACGTTGTCCTCTAAACGCTTTCCAATTTGTTGAATGCGTTTCTGCAAATCCTTACGGATACTTAATGCTTCTGCGAGTTTCATAACTATCAATTTATTTGTTCTATTTCATTGCTATTTGATACATATAATCTTTGCCGGTTTCATGATTACTATTTTTATTCTTTCTTCGATATGAGTGAAGCAAGGCAATGCGCAGTGCTTCTTCAATCGTAATCATACTTTGTTTGTGGTGTGGCACCTATGATTCTATATATCTTTATCCTCTGGCAACAGATAGTCACTTGCCTTGTCTTTGGAGATTACTGATCGTCCCAACTTGCTTTCCAGCTGATTGCGGGCAGCCTTTGCGACGCTTCCCCCTTCCTTTGCCACTTTTGTCTGCTGTTTGTAGCCTTTGGGGTTGCGCTGCTTTGACAACTCTGTAGTTGAAGCCTCAGCCAAGATATTGAGGGCTATTTCGAGGTTTGTCATATTATCACGCAGATTTTCTTTCTTGAGCCCCTTAAAGTGCTTATATTGCTTTGTGGTAAAGCCACTCCACTCGCGAGTGATGATATCTGTTAACGAAGCGTACTCTAATCCCTCTTGCACTCCTGTGCGCTTCCATTCGTCTGTCAATTCCTTGCGAACCTCTATGCTTTTGATGCGCTGATTAATCCATGCTTCGCTATAACCTAATCGTTGGTAATCAATGATGGCTTGGTCAATACTCTTCTCTGGATCTTGCATTTGGTCTATCCGTAGACTGGCTACCTGAGCCATCCACAGCTTGAAAGGTTCTGCCTTAGGAGAAGGGATAGACTGAATCAGACGGAAAAGCTGCTCTGTATCAGCAACATCCGTCAGTCGCATCTTGCCATCTTCGGCTTTCAATTTCAACTGGTTACAATTTGTAACCGTTTCATTACCTTCTTGAATGAGTCTGTGTTTCAGAACTTTCCAATAGTTGCGAGGGTTAGGACTATCTGTCAACACACCACATACATCAACTATCGAGAAGTACCATTTCTCTTGTTCGTCGTCCCAAACGGTACGCACTTTTTTCTCTTCAAAGAGTTGTATTTCCTGTTTCTTTGTCATTTTTATAACGTTTTACTGTCCTAATAGGATATTCAGCATTTTGTTCTGATGTTCCTGCCGAAAAATCAGCCATAATTAAATGCAAATATACAAAAACAATCTATATATGTGTTCTGAATCGATTACTTTTTCGTTTTTTTATAAATCCTGCTGTAAAGTACTTAGAACAAAGATTGTTTTGCTTTAATCAATCACACACTTTCGTACGATTCATCACCCTTGTTTCTTCTACGGGCGCGCCCATTGTCCAAGCATTCGGATCATGGCGGTTATCCAATTCCCGCTCCAACCTTACAAGGGTTCCAACCTTCAGACCTTCCCACACTTCGTCAGCATCGTGATACATTCTGCCAGCCAAGTGGCAGTCCATAAAATACAGTTTCTTTGTTTCCATAATCTTAATAATTAAATTAGACAATGGCAAATATAAGGTAAGGGGTGTCCCAAAAGTTGAGACACCCCTTTGTGAATTAGGATAATTTAAGAAAATTTGCCGTTCTCGGCTTAATAGCCGAACCCGATGAGCTGTCCGTTATCGTTGAACTTCAGGTAGAGATTGTTAGACAGTTCCAGCAAATAGCTATCGCTGCCCTTGTCAATCTTGGTGATGACAGCATCTGCGTAGTTGGATTGTACGTAGTGCTTGATGGTGGCAGGGATGAATTGTTCGGGTACCTCCTTGCTGTTACAATCCACTTTGTCCCAGTTGCCATCAACGTCTAAGTTCAGATCCACTCCGCTTTTCAGATGTACCCCGTAAGTGGTTCTTGTGATTCCCGGTTCAACCATGGCGTAGTCGATGTCCTCTCCAGGGAAAGAATTCTGTACGAATGCCTTTACTGCCATTGGAAGTCGCTCCACATAAATGGTATTGTTGTACGTGAAGATAAACAGGGTAAGCATCATCATACTCACGATAGCTGCAAATAATAACACTAATTCCATCTTTGTATTCTTTAAATCGTTATTCTTATTTTATTTTTATTTGTTGTCGTTGGATTGTTTTTCCTTTCGACACTGCAAAAGTATAACCGTATTTCTTGCCTTGAAACATTTTTCGAGTTTTTCTGCTCCGTTTGTTGCGACAAGGGCATTCATTTGCGACAAAAGGAGAAAGCACCCGTTAAAGTTGTCGTGTTAAAACAAAATATTCCGTTTTTTCTTTTGTTTTTTGCTCGCTTATTTGTACCTTTGACTTCGTCGAAAGTACTTCCGCTCGAAAAAACTCAAATAAATTTGGTTATTTGCTCCTTTATTCGTACCTTTGACCACAAAAGAAATAGGAGGTATTACCATGAGCAAGATAACACAGGAAAACTTCGAGGAAATGTATATCGATCCCATCGAGATCAGGCAGATCGATAAGTTTGTGTGTCAGGAAATGGGACGCCAGATGCACCGATATATAAAAGGTATGAGCGGATCCAAGCGAATCATGGAAAAATTCGAGGAAGCCCTCTCAACCCTTACCATCCCCCAGAAAGAGGAAGCCATTGCCCGCTATATCGACCTGAACAGGAAGTCGATTAGCGGTCTTGATTTCAAGATTGTGCTGGCCAGAGCCATTGCCAACTATTGCGATACGTTCGACTATATGCTGGAAATGGTGAACAACCGACAGAAGGTGGAGTTCTACCTGAAACGAATCAAGAGTAAGTATATCCAGTATCATGAGGTTTTCGAACAGGATGGGAAGTTCGGCATCAAAGACTGTAAAGGCAATGTCCTTGTATCACCGCAATATGATTTCCTTCGCACCTGCTATACCTATGTGGATGATCTCATCACCATGCCTATTATCGCACAGAAGGACGGAAAGATGGGTTTGATTCTGCCGGATCAACATGATACTGTCGTGGCCGACTTCATCTACGATGATATCTACCTAAAGGATGAGCCGCCGTATTTCGAAGGCATCATCAACAAGAAGAAGGTGAAATTAAAAATTGAGAATTAATCGAGTAAGGAGGAAGGACGAAGGAGTAAGGAGAAAACTACTAAGTTCAGGCATGAGGAAACAGAAGCAAATGGCACAATACATAATGCTAATCTCCTTACTCCCTACTCCTTCCTCCTTCCTCGAAAAGGTGAGCAAAGCGAACTTGAATCACATATATATAATAAAGAAGAACGTTAGGGTGAACAATACCACAACGATCTGAGTAAACCTATCGCGCAGCATGATTTTCGTGGGGTCACCGCTGCGCTTGTCAACCACTGTAAGCTGAATATACCGCAACAAGCCCACCAGAACGAAACAGGTGGTGAGATACAGGTATTCTGTATTCGCCCTTGCTGCCACCTCAGGACTTACCGTATACATAATATAGCAAACCATCGTTACCGAGGCAGTAATGGTGATGGCCTGATTGATGAATGGCAGACTGTAGCGAATGGTGTTCTTTCTGGGTGCCTCGCCTGTTTCCTCCATCCTTATCACATCATCTCGCCGCTTGGCAAACGACATGAATAGGGTGATGAGGAAGGTCATCAGCACAATCCATTTACTCAATACAACCCCCGAGGCCTCGCCTCCTGCTATCAGTCGTAATACGAACCCGAAGGCAATGACACACACATCCACGATAGCGTGTTGCTTCAGCCAAACGCAATAAGCAAGGTTCAGCACGAAATAGAACAGTAGGATACCGCCCACCAACAGCATGTTTTCTTTCAGTAACAGGATGGTAGCTGCGGAGAGGATGAACATCAGTATCATCAAGCCGCATGCCTGTTTCAGACTGACTGCCCCGCTGGCGATAGGACGTTGACACTTCACAGGGTGCCGACGGTCGTATTCCACATCCACAATATCGTTGAAACAATATACCGCCGAGGCGATCCAGCAAAAAGCCAGGAAGGTAATCACGGATGCGTAGATGGCACCACGGTCTAACAAACTACCTCCGAAGAACATCGGCATGAGCACGAAGACGTTCTTCAACCACTGCTGGGGACGAATGAGTTTTAGTACACTTTTAATCATTGAACTTTGACTTTCTCTACGAATTAGACGAATTAGACGAATCTCTTATGACCTTTAACTACGTTGACTTTTGTCACGACTCGGCCAAATTGATGCAAGCATCTTTGGCACTCGCTGCTCCAAAAGTTGACCTTCTAGCACCGAAGTAAGTTTCGATAGAAGCCAGGCGAGAGGGATGCTGATGGCAATCATCAACACGACCGTCAGACAGTAACCCAAATGGTATTCGTTCACGTATTTCAGTACGAACTGCACGTGGATGAGGTAGAGCTCCAGACTGATTCCTCCGATGAACGTGAGGAAGGAAAGGAGCCACTTGGGTGCATAGCGGAAGGCTTGACAGAGTAGGATCATAGCTGTGATGCTACAGGGGATATACACCATGCGTTCGAGGAACAATGGGAACTTTCCGCGCCAGTGGTTCTCGAACTCGATGCACATCATGAACGAGAGGATGAACAGCAGTAACACGCCCCAGAAAGCTGCACCCTCCATGGTGCGCTTCTCTTTTACCCACTGTCCGCAGTTGATGCCTAACAGGAAGATGGGAATCCTGCTCCAGAAGATCTCCACATGCCCCACGGAACGATGCACGGGCGGATAGTACTGCACCATGACGGCCCATACGATAGCCACTGCCACCAGTAGCCAGCGGTAGGAGGGGTGCTTCCTGATGAGTTCCATATAGAAAGGTGCCACCGTGTAGAGCATCATGATAGAGGGGATGAACCAGAAGGTGAGATCGTCAATGCGCCAGAAACTCCAGTTGAACAGGATGTTCGCCACCAGATGACCGATATTAGGACTATATCCGCCACCCGCCACATTCAGGTAGTTGGGGATATAGAACAGCAGCGCCATGATGAGCCAGGCGGGGTAGATACGCAGGTAACGGCGTTTGAAGAAATGTTTCAGTGAGGGTTGCTTCGTCCACGAATACCACAATCCGATACCGCTGAGGAAGAGGAACATGTCCACGCCGATATTACCGCAACGTACTACGCCATACATCATGTAGCTCTTCGGCATGGTTACATGGAAGAACATCACAAACAGCATGGCAGCGCCCATCAGCGCACTGCGGTATTTACTGAAATCACTCCACTCAATCTTCTTCATTTCTTCTTCTCTACGAATTTGGTGAATCTCTTTGTTTCTCTACGAATTTGACGAATCTCTTTGTTTCTCTACGAATTTGACGAATTAGACTAATTTAACTCCACACTCCACATTCCACACTCTACAATTATCAGCGCTTGCGCTGAATAAAGTATTGCAGGAGCATGGAAAGGGCAACTGCCGAGAGCAGGTAGATGGCAATGCCCCAATAGATGTCAACCTTACGGTAATGCGAGATAACCAGTTCACGCATCACGGGATGCATCACAAACAAGGCAGCCGAGATGCCTCCAAACCATGCACAGGGTTTCATCAGCCACTGTGGCAGCAGCTTTACCGTTGCCACGGCACCTGTGGTAATGAACAAAGGTACCCACAGCCAAGTATGCACACTCATGCTACCTGCCACCACGCCCACTGCCGAGAACAGGACTATCAGCAGGTATCTTACTGAACTCAATGTTCTCTTCATATAGCGAGCATAGGCTATTCCCATGCAGAAGGGCAGCATTCCACCAATGAAGTTATACCTGAGGTAGTTCAGCAGGTTGAAATCGCAGGGATTGCTCAAGGCTGCCCACCATTGCAAGAGCCAGCATACCACAATTGTTCCTAACAGGATGCCATAGCCTCGCCAGCGGTAGAATACCAACCGGTAGAGGATATACAGCTGAATCATCAGTCCGAAGAACCAATAGGGTCCTGGGAAGATAACCTTGTCGGGTAGCCAATAGAGGAAGTTGACCGTCATGGTGAGATGGGCAGCGATGCGGTCAAGGGAGAACACCTCTGCTCCATTTGTATGGCGCAGGAAGTAGATGGCCATGAACAGCAGATAGCCCCAGATCATCAAACGGAACAGCTTACGGAAATGCTTCCATATCCATTGCGCTGTTCCCTCATTTCCTCCGTCCTTCGTTTCTTCGTATTTCTTCACCAGACCGTAGCCACTGATGAACAGGAACACAGGTACGCCATAATGACCGAAGAACGAGAAGAAATGGATGAACAAGTCCTTGTCCAATGCCATCACCTTCTCCAACATCTGCATAGGCTTCTCGGCAGTGAACGTGTATTCGTTCTCCTTCACTGCAAAACCTAAGAAATGACAGTAGTTGTGCAGCACAATACCTAAGATGGCTATGCCGCGCAACGCCTGTGATTCCACTCTGCTCAATATATCATCTCTCATCTTTTATCTTTTATCTTATCATAGTCGGTCGTGTTCTTGAGGATACGTGGTCGCATCTCGTTGTACTGCGGACTCAGAATATCCAGTTCCTCACGATAGTCGGGTGTATGAATCCCTGCCAGATGCATTAGCAGGAACGGTATCGCATCAGTCATATACCTACGGTTCTTGGCCCTCACGATAGCATCAAAGAGTTCAGGCTGTTCCACCATGAAAGCATGCGAGCACCATATCCAGAAAGGAATGTCAAACTCCTCGTGAGCCAATCGGCTGGTAATCTCTGTACTGTGCATACGTCCACAGAAGTGCACCCCCGGACCATAGCATTCCTCACCATGATCGGGCACATTAATCACCACGGCCTGCTCATTCTCCACCCTTCGGATGACCTGATCCACAATGGAATCATTATACAGAACGGCATTGTCGTAATAAGCCAAGCGTTGAATCTCTTCAGGACGAAGGTCGGGACGATCATAATCATCGCGTTTGAAGAACCAGCGGGTTTTTGGACTCCTGGTGCGGTAGTCCAGATGCTGTCCTTTCAGGTGAACAATCGTCAGCTCCCCCTGCTTTGAGGACATCCTTCCTCCTTCCTCCTTCCTCCTTCCTCGAATATCATCCCAATCCTTCAGCAATCCTTCATCATAATACGACAGTTTTTCGTTCCTTGCATCAAACATCGCATTACTGAGTGTCGGGTTATTCAGGAAGAAGCCGCCACTGAAGTCATATACCGCCTCTTTTGCCTGCGGCAGGAACTGGTTGGTGAGGAAGGTGACATGATAGCCTGCCTGTCGGAATACTTCCGGGAACAGCGGATAGTCGCACCACTCTCCTTGATCGCCTACGGTGTAGAGCGAGAAGAGGTACTTGAAGACAAAACTCGTGAGGTTCCAAGGAGCCACCACATCCTGATAGGCAATCAGTTCCCCATGTTGGGCCCGTTTCAGCTGTCGTGGTGTTGTTGGCTTCTCATAGCCATACAGCTGAGCATGATGACGGTTATAGCTCTCGCCGATAATCAGTATGATATGGGGTGTGGTGAAGGCACAGCTGTCCACCTGTACCTTATCAATACCCGTTATCAGTTTCTGCACCTGTTTGGCTGTGAGTTGATTTGCCCGTATGCTGAAAGCCAGTCGGTACAGTGGCTGGTAGAGGTTAGCACAAGTCTTTTCCGTGAGTTCATGCTCCACCTCTCCGATGGTCTGGTATGACATCAACCGATGGAAAGCCTCCTTGTTCTTCCAGCAGTCGGTGAGGGAGAAGAGAAAAACTATCGAGGAAAGAGGAAGGAGGAGGGAGGAAGGAGATATCTTCCATGTCTTTGAACCTTGAGAAATAGAATCTTGTATATTATTACTATTCTCCTTCCTCCTTCCTCCTTCGTCCTTTCTCGAAAAAATGACACTCCACATCACATGCACCAGCATCACCAGCAACACCCAACCAAGCTTACTGAAGATGATGTCGGTGGAAAGATAGGATTTCAGGAACTCCCCTGCTTCCTGCGCATTCGTCTCACCTACCAACAGCAGCATGGTAGGAGTAAGCGTACTGCCGAACTTGATGAAGCAATACACATCGACGATGGCGACAATATAGGCAATCAGATAGAACAGGCGTTTGATCCACACGCTGATCTTCTGGGGAAGGAGTGAGAGAAACAGGAACAGCACGGATACATCCACGAACAGCTCCGTATAGAGATGGTCGTAAATCTTCGCATTCCGTGTTTGAGGAAGGACGACAAATGCCGTCACAATGCCCAACGCATACATGAACACCCAGAATGCGATGTTCCGTTTCATGTTCTGCAGAAGATACCTCATTGGTATAGATGTTCCTGATAGATATAATCGGCAACCGACTTAGGGACTAGTCTGCTGATGGATTTCCCTGCTGCCACACGCTGACGTACCATTGTACTGCTGATGGGAATACGTTTTGTTTCGATGATTTTAACTCGAGGAGGCAGTTTATCCATATCATAGGAACTTCCTTCTCGCGGGTAAACCACAATATCATGATGGGCAAGGATGTCAGCTGCCCGATACCACTTGGGAAAAGAGGTCCAGTTGTCCCCGCCGATAAGCAGGGTGAAGGTATGGTTCGGGTAATCCTTTGACAAGGCCTGTAAGGTATTCCAAGTAAATGACGGTTTGGGCAGGCGGAACTCATAATCGCTGGCGATGAGGTGCTTATATCGTTGTAAAGCCATCTCAACCATACGATAGCGCGTTCTGTCCCATAGCAGTTCATGGTTCACCTTGAACGGGTTCTGTGGAGTTACCATGAACCACACCTCATCCAGTCCGGCACTTTGTAGAAGCTGCCGGGCCAATCGGATATGTCCGAAATGAATGGGGTTGAACGTCCCGCCAAATAAACCGATCTTCACTTTAAGCTTTTCTCTTACACTTTTTCCTTTTGACCTTCAAGAATTGCTGGATGATCTCAAGGGTTTCATTTTCTGCTGTAGTCAGATCGTCATTCACCACCACACGGTCAAACTGATCTGCAAAGGTGAGTTCGAAGCTGGCACGCTCTATACGCTGGTCGATCACTTCAGGTGCATCCGTGCCACGACCTTCCAAACGCTTGCGCAGTTCTTCAATCGATGGAGGTTGGATAAAGATGCTCAAGGCCTCATCACCATAATATTTCTTGATGTTACAGCCACCCTTCACATCCACATCGAATACCACGTTCTCACCGTTCATACGCTGGCGTTCCACCTGTTCCTTCAAGGTACCGTAGAAACGTCCTTCATATACTTCCTCGTACTCTAAGAATTCTCCGTTGTCAATCTTTGTCTTGAACTCTTCCAGCGTAAGAAAGAAATATTCTACTCCGTTTTGCTCCGTGCCTCGCGGTGCCCTGCTCGTACAACTGATAGAGAAGCAGAGGTTCAGTTCAGGATGCTCCTGCATCAACCAATTGATGATTGTGCTCTTTCCGCTGCCCGATGGTGCACTAATTATAACTAATTTTCCTTTCATATCTCTTCTTTTACCTCTTAATCAGTTCTTGCGAATTACAACGCATTCAGTACTTGTTCCTTGATCTGTTCCAGCTCGTCCTTCATCATCACTACGATGTTCTGCATCTCCGCCTGATTACTCTTGGAGCCAGTAGTGTTGATTTCTCGTCCCATCTCTTGTGCAATGAAGCCCAGCTTCTTGCCCTGTCCGCCATTTTCGTTCATCGTGTCACGGAAATACTTCAGGTGGTTGGCAAGTCGTTGTTTCTCCTCGCTGATATCCAGTTTCTCAATATAATAGATGAGTTCCTGTTCCATGCGGTTCTTATCGTAGTCAACCTCAGGAATACTCTTCAGTCCTTCCACAATTCTGGCACGGATCTTTTCTACACGTGACTTTTCAAATGGCTCGATGCTTTCCAGTAAACGACCGATATTGTCGATCTTCTCCTCGAACTTCTTCTGGAGGGCGGCACCTTCCTGCTTACGGAACGATACCAGATGGGCAATGGCCTCTTCAATGGCCTTTTTAACAATGTCCCATTCCTCCTCACTCAGCACCTCCACATCGGTCTTGGTTGTCACATCAGGAAGGCGTAAGATGGTATAATACCAGTCGGTTGGCTCAGGAATACCAGTGGCTGCAGAGATAGCTTTAATCTGCTGGTAATAATTCTCAACAAGTGCCGCATTAATGGGCGTAGCATCAACAGCAGCGTCTTTCTCTATCCATAGAGAGAAGTCGACCTTTCCACGAAGTAAAGCAGCAGAGATCATCTGACGGATTTCCATCTCCTTTTCCCGATAGAGGGGAGCCACGCGGGTGTTCAAGTCAAGCTGCTTACTGTTCAGTGACTTTATCTCAACATTTATCTTCTTTTCATTAAAGGTTACGACCGCTTTGCCGTAGCCTGTCATTGACTGTATCATAATATGTTTGAAGTTAAATTTATGCAAAAGTACAAATAATTTCCGGAAAATGCGTATTTTTGCACTTTAATTTAGAAAGATATTTTATGTCTTGTATTATCAATATAGAAACAAGTACGGACGTTTGCTCGGTTTCTGCCAGTCAGGATGGAGCTGTGATCTTCAACGAAGAAGACCGCGAAGGACCCAATCATGCGGTGAAGCTGGGAGTATTTGTGGATGAGGCTCTGTCGTTCATCGAGAGTCATGCCATTCCTCTTGATGCCGTGGCAGTAAGCAGCGGACCTGGCAGCTATACGGGCTTACGAATCGGTGCTTCTATGGCGAAAGGTATCTGCTATGGCCGTGACGTCAAACTCATCGGCATTCCTACCTTGGAACTGCTGTGTGTTCCTGTACTGTTGCGCCAGGAAATCGAGGAGGATGCACTGCTGTGTCCGATGATCGATGCCCGCAGAATGGAAGTGTATGCAGGAATATACGACCGTTCCCTGCGCCCCATCCGTCCTGTACAGGCCGATGTTGTTGAGGCTGACACATACAAAGAATTCCTGGATGCGCACCCAGTGTATTTCTTCGGCAACGGAGCCGCTAAGTGCATGGAGGCCATCAACCACCCTCATGCCCATCTGATAGAGAACATCGTGCCGCTGGCCAAGTGGATGTTCCCGCTGGCAGAGAAACGAATCGCCTTGGAACAGTATGAGGATGTGGCCTACTTCGTTCCTTTCTACTTGAAGGACTTTGTGGCCAAGATGCCCAAAAAGCTTCTATAACATTAATATCACCCATTAACCCCATCATGCCCATTAACCCCATTTTATCATATGAACATCAAAGGTTTAGACTATAATACACAGCGAGAGAAACTGATTCTCCCTGAGTATGGCAGGGAAGTGCAGAACATGGTTGACCATGCCATCTCTCTTCCTACCAAAGAAGAACGTCAGCGTTGTGCTGAAACCATCATACGCATCATGGACCGGATGTTCCCGCAGAACCGTGATAATGCTGATTACGAGCAGAAACTGTGGGACCATCTCGCTATCATGAGCGGTTTCCAATTGGATATCGACTACCCTTATGATGTGAGTTCTGCCATGAAGATAGCCACCAAGCCCCAGCCGCTTGACTATCCTATGCAGGAGATACCAGTACGTCATTACGGTCATCTGATCTTTGAGGCATTCGACAAGCTGAAGAGCATGCCTCCAGGTGAGGAAAGGGAAGAGCTGACACGTATCACTGCCAATCAGATGAAGCGCAACCTGATGCAATGGAGTCATGGTGCTAATGATGACGAGAAGATAGCATCCGACCTGGCTCGCTATACCGATGGCGTTATCCAACTCGACCTGAGCACATTCAAGTTTGAGCGTGTACAGCTACGTGATGATCTGAACACACGTAACAAGAAAAAGAAATAAGCATGGAGTCATTTACTATCGAAGGCGGACATCTGCTGAAGGGTTCCATTACGCCACAAGGGGCGAAGAACGAGGCTCTGCAGGTGATTTGTGCCACCTTGCTCACCGATGAGGAGGTAATCATCCAGAACATTCCTGATATCCTGGATGTGAACAACCTGATCCTGCTGTTGAAGCAGATTGGTGTCAAGGTGAACCAACTGAATCGCCACGACTACAGTTTTCAGGCATCCGACCTTAACCTCGACTATCTGCAGAGCGATGAGTTCGTACGCAAATGTGCCGCCCTTCGCGGTAGTGTATTGATGATCGGTCCTCTGCTGGCTCGCTATGGCAGGGCGGTCGTTGCCGAACCCGGTGGTGACAAGATTGGACGTCGCCGTCTCGACACGCACTTCCTCGGCTTCAAGTACCTGGGGGCGAAGTTCGATTTCAACGAACAGCGCAATGTCTATGAGATCCATTCCAACAAGCTCAAAGGTTGCTATATGTTGCTCGATGAGGCCTCGGTAACAGGAACGGCCAATATCATCATGGCTGCCGTCTTTGCCAAGGGTACTACCACCATATACAATGCTGCCTGCGAACCCTATATCCAGCAGTTGTGTCATCTGCTCAACAAGATGGGAGCAGAGATCAGCGGCATCGGCAGTAACCTCCTGACTATCGTTGGTGTGGATAAGCTTCATGGTGCGCAGCACCGCATCTTGCCCGACATGATTGAGGTAGGCTCGTTTATCGGCATGGCTGCCATGGTGGGAGATGGTATTCGCATCAAGGACGTATCATTGCAGAACCTCGGTATCATTCCAGAGGCCTTCCGCCGACTGGGTGTGAAGATGAAGGTGGAAGGCGACGATCTGGTTATTCCCCTTCAGACACATTATATCATCGACTCGTTCATCGATGGCTCCATCATGACGTTGGCCGATGCCCCATGGCCTGGTTTGACTCCCGACCTGCTTTCTGTGCTGCTTGTAGTGGCTACACAGGCAAGAGGTAGTGTGCTGTTCCATCAGAAGATGTTTGAAAGCAGACTGTTCTTCGTTGACAAGCTCATCGACATGGGGGCGCAGATTATTCTCTGTGATCCGCATCGTGCTGTGGTGGTGGGTCATGACCGTCGTAAACGGCTACGGGCAGGTCGAATGACCAGTCCGGATATCCGTGCAGGTATCGCCTTGCTCATTGCTGCACTGAGTGCCAACGGCACCAGTCGAATTGATAATGTGGCACAGATCGACCGTGGTTACGAAGATATTGAGGCACGACTGAATGCCTTGGGTGCCCATATACAACGAATAAGCTCTTAGCATGATCCGACAAGAAGAAGTGTTCCGCATTGGTCGCATCGGTAAGCCGCATGGCGTGAAAGGAGAGACGTCATTCCAGTTTACCGATGATGTGTTCGACCGCGTAGATGCCGACTACCTCATCCTGCAGGTGGATGGTATCCTGGTACCATTCTTTATGGAAGAATACCGTTTCCGCAGCGGTGACACGGCTTTGATGAAGTTCGAGGGTATAGATACGCTGGAGCAGGCAAGGAATCTGACAAACTGCGAAGTGTTCTTTCCAAGGGCATTGGCAGAAGGTCAGACTGATGAGGTTTCCTGGGCACAGCTCACGGGAATGCAACTCATCAACAACCAGAACGAGCAGTGCATAGGTACTGTTACTTCTGTGGATGACTCCACGGAGAATGTATTACTGGTGATCAACGACGAGAAAGGGGAGGAGTTGCTGATTCCTGCCGTTGAGTCGTTCATCAAGGATATCGACATGGAGGAAAGGAAGATACGGGTGGAACTGCCCGAAGGACTGTTAAGTCTTAATGACAATTGACAATGGATAATTGACAATTGATAATGAAAGAATCATTCGTCTAATTCGTAGAGAAGTGAAAAGTGAGAAGAAACAAATAGCTATCTTGGGCTCCACCGGCAGTATTGGTACGCAGGCGCTGGATGTCATTGCACAGCACAGCGACCTCTACGAGGTGTATTGCCTCACCGCCAACAACAAGGTGGAGCTGTTGGCACAACAGGCTCATCAGTTCAAGCCGGCAGCTGTGGTGATTGCCAACGAAGCCCGCTATGATGAGTTGAAACAACTGTTGAGCGACGAGCCTGACATCAAGGTATATGCTGGTCGACAGGCACTCGATGAAATTGTGGAGGCCGGACCGATAGACATGGTACTTACGGCCATGGTGGGGTTTGCCGGTCTTTCTCCCACTGTTCATGCCATCAAGGCAGGTAAGAAAATCTGTCTGGCCAACAAGGAAACATTAGTGGTTGCTGGTGAGCTGATCTGTCAGCTGGCCAACCAGTATCATACGCCTATCCTGCCTGTTGACAGTGAGCATTCCGCCATTTTCCAGAGTCTGGCGGGCGAAGGTGATAACGAGATAGAAAAGATTCTGCTTACCTGCTCGGGCGGACCGTTCCGCCTGATGAGTGATGAGCAGATACAGCAAGTGAAAGCGGCTGATGCCTTGCGACATCCCACATGGGATATGGGCGCGAAGATCACCATCGACTCTGCTACGCTGATGAACAAGGGCTTTGAGGTGATCGAGGCGAAATGGCTCTTTGGCGTACCGGCTGAGAAGATCCAGGTGCTGATACATCCCCAAAGCATTGTACACAGTGCCGTGCAGTTCATCGATGGCTCCGTCAAGGCACAGTTAGGCGTTCCTGACATGCGACTGCCTATCCAGTATGCGTTCTCCTATCCTGACAGACTAACCCTTAACGGTAGTCGTCTCGACTTGTTCGCTGCCCAGAAACTGGAATTCTTCGAGCCCGACATCCAGAAGTTCAGATGTCTGGCCTTGGCCTTCGAGGCCATCCGCATGGGTGGTAACATGCCCTGCATCGTGAATGCAGCCAACGAGGTGGTGAACGAGGCGTTCCGCCAGGATCGTTGTTCTTTCCCGCAGATGGCGGAGGTGATTGAGAAGACGATGGCTCAGACCACCTACGACAAGAATCCGTCGCTCGATACTTATTTCAAGACTGATACCGAGGCACGAAGCATTGCCTCAGAATTAATAAACAAATAAAACAATGGAAGTATTTTTGATTAGACTGTTACAGTTCATGCTCGCTATCTCCCTCCTGGTTCTTCTCCACGAGGGCGGTCATTTCTTCTTTGCCAAACTCTTTGGTGTTCGCGTAGATAAATTCTACTTATTCTTCGATCCTTGGTTCCATCTTTTCGAATTCAAGCCCAAGAACAGCGATACGGCCTATGGTATAGGTTGGCTGCCTTTAGGAGGCTATTGTAAGATTGCAGGAATGATCGATGAGAGTTTTGATACTGAACAGATGAAACAACCCGAACAACCCTGGGAGTTCCGAAGCAAACCAGCGTGGCAGCGATTACTGATCATGATAGGTGGTGTACTTGTGAACTTCCTCCTGGCCCTCTTCATCTACTCCATGGTGCTTTTCCATTGGGGTGATGAATATATGTCCGTGAAGGACATGTCGATGGGTTTCAAGTTCAATACCGAAGCCAAGCAGATCGGATTCCAGGATCATGATATCCTGTATGCTTATGATGGTAAGGCGTTCGACCGCTATGATGTGGATGTGTTCCGCCATCTGGCCGATGCCAAGACCGTGACCGTGAAGCGCAATGGCGCGGATGTTACCATCAATATGCCCGAGGAGATGAGTCTGATAACGATGCTGCAGGCTGATCCCGCCTTTGCCCGTCCGTTCATTCCAGCCGAGATAGACAGTGTATTCGCTGATACTCCCGCAAGTAAGATTGGCTTGAAGAAAGGCGATAAGATCTTGGCCATCAACAATAAACCTGTTGACTCCTGGAACGAGTTCGTTTATCAGGTGGGTGTACTGAGTGATGTGTTATCCACCGCCAAGACCTCAGCCGACAGTCTGAAGACCCGTACCGTCCAACTGGTTTATTCTTCTGGAGATGAAGCCGTTGATACTGCTAAGGTGGTGCTCACTCCTGAACTGATGTTAGGTGTTACACAAACCACGCTGGCCAACTATTACCAGCCCACCACACTGAAATATGGTTTCTTTGAGAGCTTCCCTGCAGGTATTAAATACGGACTGGGTGTGCTTCGCGGTTATGTAAACGATTTGAAATATGTGGCAACGGCCGACGGAGCAAAATCGTTGGGTGGCTTTGGCGCCATCGGCAGTCTGTTCCCACCGGTATGGGACTGGATGATGTTCTGGCGTATGACAGCCTTCCTGTCTATCATCCTGGCTTTCATGAATATCCTGCCCATTCCCGCTCTCGATGGTGGACATGTGCTCTTCCTGATCTACGAGATGGTTACAGGACGCAAGCCCAGCGAGAACTTCATGATTAAGGCGGAATATGTGGGATTCACCATCCTCATCATCTTGATGGTTGTGGCGAACCTGAATGATATCTTGCGGTGGCTGGGGTACATGTAATTTG